>Ga0207704_10000016_pt1 | contig 158362 bp, 141 predicted proteins | sample KBSMisM12_FD_184308 | JGI IMG/M metagenome (GOLD analysis project Ga0207704, IMG submission 184308) | Miscanthus rhizosphere microbial communities from Kellogg Biological Station, Michigan, USA - KBS Miscanthus M1-2 (SPAdes) (version 2) | ecosystem: Host-associated > Plants > Roots >...
GATATAATTCGGCCCAAAATACAAAAAGCATACTGCTTGCAAGCTAAAACAAAAAAGCCACTCTACTTTCGCACAGTGGCTAGCCTGTATGGGAAGCTTCTCGAACCCTGTTTTGTCCGATTTAAGGTTGCTAGTGACTAGAAGTATTTATTTATCAACCAAACTTTCAGGCTTACAAGTTTGTGTCCTTAACGCTTTTAATGGGACACTAGTTGGTCTTGATTTTCCTTAAACATCAATGACGTACCGGTATGTGTAATAAAATCCAATCTGTTTACAATTCTTAATGAAACAGGGGCCAATGCTCGTTGCAGCATGTACATCAATTCTGTTGGGTAAGTAAAATCCCCGCCGAGAATGAGCGTCTTGATCGGATAGAGTAACTTTAGACTGGAAAAAAAGGAGCTTAACTGTTCACAAAACTCTTTCATTGTTTTTTTTGCTGTCGGATGTTTGTTGTACAAGTTTATCAGGTCACCTGCATTTAGCAAGCTGATACCGGTCTGTTCATAATATCGTCTTAGTAATGACCTGGTGGTCAGTTCTTCTAACGGGAAACAATTTTTGAATTCCGGGGAGTTATTGAGATCAACTATCGATAAATTATATCTTAGCGCCGGTGCAAGGTCTGAGCCAATTTCGATTCCTGCAACACAATCATCTCCTATATTTGGTGCGCTCTCTAATGCACCACGCAGAAAACAGGTTGAATTTGAATAAACATCTACATCCTGATAAGGAAGACTTAGGATTTCAGCGAATACCTGGTCCAGCAACAAATCATTGTAATTCGCAACCCCAAAACAATTATCGGCATTATCATATAATGCAGCACTTGGGGCCGAAACTGCGCAAAACTTCACATCCTTAAGAATTTCGGGTTCCATTGATTCGATCACCTGGCGCCAGTTGTTCATCGACACCTCGCTGGTAACCTTTCTGGAATGTGGCACCCGCCGGTAGCTGTCCTTTATAAAAACCTCTCGGCGCAGGTCAAATGCGCAAGCTGAAAAATGAGCCCCGGAAATACGAATCGTCAGTAATTTTTGTTCTCTGTCCATCTGATCAAAATTAAAGTGAAAGAACGTTCCTGATTCTGCCCGGAACGTCATTTAATTAACTAACCTGGCCAATGCTATAATTGGTTTCTTTATGAATTATCCCTCAGTTTGAGATCAATATCAAGTCGGGATAATTCTATTTAATAAGTGTTTATTTAACAATAATAAGTAACATTTTTGTTATTTGCAAATATATTTTTGTATTCATGGCGATATTTTAGACATTCGAATTGGCTTGATAGCTAGCTTATTGCTTCTTAAACCAAAGAATAACGATAAAGGAGTTAATCTCAATTTATAATTTAACACTTAAACTAATATTTTAAGTGTTAATATAACAATAAATTATATATGCTATATTGGAGTTTTAATTTTACGTTTGGTTATAACATCATGTCATTCAAAACTTTTTTTCAATCAATCATACTTGTTGCCTTTTGGGCACCGGTAATTGCATTCGCCCAGGGATCGCATCCTGTAAGTTTATCGCAAAACACTCAAGCTAAGAGTAGCGGTAAACCCATCAGCAAGGACCTATTCGGGGTTTTCTTTGAAGATTTGAGCTACGCTGCCGATGGCGGGCTCTACGCAGAGCTTGTTCAAAACCGCTCGTTTGAATATAGCGCAAGTGATAGGAAGGGATGGAATCCTTTAACTGGCTGGGAATATACAACCGAGGGGTATGGCTATGGTACGATATCAGTAGAATCAGGGCTCCCTGTCAACCACAATAATCCCCATTATGTAGTATTAAATATAGACGACCCGGGACAGCAAGGTGTTGGGGTTACTAATTTGGGTTTTGATGGTATTACCATAAAGTCGGGAGAGCGTTATAACTTTTCCGTTTATGTACGGCAAATTTCTGATAAACCAATTCCCATGCAGGTGCAACTGCGCGGGAATAAAGGAGCCATCTACGGGACGTTTTCTTTTGAAACACAAAGCAGACAATGGAAAAAATACTCAGGGGTTATTTTAGCTAATCAGAATGCTGATTCGGCCAGACTAACCATTGTGGCCACACAAAAATCCAAGTTGGCAATTGATGAGGTTTCATTATTCCCTCAAAATACCTTTAAGAATGAAGCTAACGGACTAAGGGCTGACCTTGCACAGGCCATTGCAGACCTTCATCCCAAATTTATGCGCTTTCCCGGCGGATGCCTTGTGCATGGTGACGGTCTCGATAATATTTATCGATGGAAAAACACCATAGGTCCGGTTGAAAACCGGCAGCAACAACGAAATATATGGTCGTACCACCAAAGTGTCGGGCTTGGTTTTTACGAGTATTTCAGGTTTTGTGAAGATATAGGTGCGAAACCATTGCCTGTTGTAGCCGCAGCTGTAAGCTGCCAGAACTCAGGTGGAACCTGGGCAATAGGTAGTACTGGCCAGAAAGCCTTGTCCATGGCTGATATGAGGGGTTATATACAAGATATATTGGACCTGATCGAATACGCAAATGGTCCGGTTACTTCCACCTGGGGCGCCAAAAGGGCTATTGCGGGTCATCCTAAGCCGTTTCACTTACAATATATCGGCATCGGAAATGAAGATGCACAAACTGACCAGTTTCGCGAACGTTTTAAAATGATATATGATGCAGTAAGGGCGAAACATCCCGAAATTACAATTATAGGCACAGTTGGGCCGTCGCCATCAGGTAAAGATTATGACCAGGGATGGAACCTCGCCGACAACTTATCAGTTCCCGTTGTGGATGAGCACTTTTATGAAAAACCGGAGTGGTTTCTAAGGAACAATAATCGCTATGATACCTATCGCAGACAGAACTCACAAGTGTATATAGGCGAATATGCGTCCTGGGGGAATACTATGGCCAATGCCCTTTCAGAAGCTGCTTTCATGACTAGTTTAGAAAGAAATGGGGATATTGTAAGAATGGCTTCATATGCACCATTACTTGCAAACCTGAACCACACTTCCTGGAATCCCAATCTCATTTATTTTGATAATAAAACAATGGTGCAAACTGTCAATTACTATGTGCAGCAACTGTTCTCAACCAACCAGGGTGATACTTATATTCCTAATAAGATTGAGTTTATCAATAACAAAGCAGGTAAAGATTCGACATTGGCGGCTTCCTGTGTAAAAGATAACAAAACAGGAGACATCATACTTAAAATCGTTAATGCGGGTTCCAACCCGGCATCGGCAAAAATTGCTCTGACCGATTTTAATATCAGTGAAAAAAAAGCGTCCGTAAAAATCCTTAAGGGGAACCCTGATGATAAGAATACGATTGTCCAGCCGGGAAATATCACACCCGCATCAACAAGCATTTCTTTTGCAGAACTCGAACACTATATTGCACCTGCATATTCGCTCAGCATTATACGTTTTACTGCCAGGGATCATTGATCCAAAATTGGGTAACAATGTTAAGTAAATAAATGCCTTAACAATAGAAAATGGCTTCCGGGCGGGCGCCCGGATAGCCATAATATACCAATTATAAAGGGAGGGACTTGTTGATAATTAATGAATCGCAATAAGCGTATTGAGCCTTTGATGTCAGTCCTTAGAAAGACTCTTTAAGTGCCGGCATTTTTCTTGCGATGGCACGCATGGCAGCTGATACAATATGATCGCTATCCAATCCATACTTTTTCATTAATTCTTCAGGGGTACCGCTTTCGCCAAATGAATCGTTTACTGCAACATATTCCTGCGGTGATGGGTTGTTCACAGCCATCAATTGGGCAATACTGTCGCCCAGGCCACCCAAACGATTGTGTTCTTCTGCTGTAACCAGGCAACCGGTTTTTGCCACGGATGCGAGTACTGCTGCATCATCCAGAGGTTTGATGGTATGAATGTTAATGATCTCGGCGCTGATACCTTGTTCGGCTAGTTTTTCGCCGGCTATGATCGCCTCCCATACCAAATGACCGGTAGCAAATATGCTGACGTCGGTACCTTCATTAATTAACCAGGCTTTACCAATTTCAAATTGCTGGTCGGCTGGTGTGAATATCGGCACCACCGGTCGGCCAAAACGAAGGTAAACAGGACCTTCATAATCAGCGATAGCAATAGTTGCTGCTTTGGTTTGGTTGTAATCGCACGGGTTTATTACCGTCATGCCGGGCAGCATTTTCATTAAGCCTATATCTTCGAGTATCTGATGGGTTGCGCCATCTTCACCCAATGTCAAGCCGGCGTGCGAGGCGCATATCTTTACATTTTTACCCGAATAAGCAATTGATTGCCGTATCTGGTCATAAACCCTGCCGGTAGAAAAGTTTGCAAAAGTTCCGGTAAAAGGAATCTTTCCGCCAATGGTAAGTCCTGCTGCAATGCCCATCATATTGGCTTCCGCTATGCCGATCTGGAAAAACCGTTCAGGGAACTCTTTTATAAAATCGTTCATTTTCAATGAGCCGATCAGGTCGGCGCATAAGGCTACCACCTGGTCATTTCGTTTGGCTGCTTCAAGCAAACCGGCACCAAAGCCCGAGCGGGTATCTTTCTTCTCTGTGTAAGTGTATTTTCTCATTTGTTTGTGCCTTATTAATAATCGCCAAGGGTTTCTTCTAATTGGGCAAGGGCCAGTTCTAATTGTGCGTCGTTTGGAGCCACACCATGCCATTTATGGCTGCCCATCATAAAATCGACGCCATGTCCCATATTGGTATGCATTAAAATCGCAATTGGTTTTCCATTGCCGCTGCGTCTTTTTGCTTCTTCGATGGTATCAACAATACCCTCCATGTTATTGCCGGGCATTTCCATAACATCCCATCCAAACGCTTCCCATTTTGCATGGAGGTCACCCAACGAAAGTACAGCACTGGTAGGGCCGTCTATCTGCTGGCCGTTTACATCAATGGTCGCAATTAAATTATCAACGCGGTTATGGGGTGCAAACATGGCTGCTTCCCATACCTGGCCTTCCTGGAGTTCACCGTCTCCGTGTAAAGTAAATACCATGCTCTTGTCGTTGTTTAATTTCTTGGCCAAAGCGGCGCCTATAGCAACGGATAACCCTTGGCCTAATGAGCCGGATGCAATGCGAACACCTGGCAAATGTTCATGAGTGGTGGGGTGACCTTGTAAACGTGATCCCAATTTCCTGAAGGTGGCCATTTCTGATTTCTCAAAGTAACCCGAGTGGGCCAGCACGCTGTAGAAAACCGGGGAAATGTGCCCGTTTGATAAAAAGAATAGATCTTCGCCGACGCCATCCATATTAAAATCAGGATCATGTTTCATAATGCCAAAATACAGGGCCACCAAAAAATCCGCGCAACCTAACGAGCCTCCCGGATGCCCGGATTGGCAGCCGTGCACCATTCTTACAATATCCCTGCGTACCTGCGATGCTATCTTTTCTAATTCTTGTATGTCTTTTTTCATGGCGGTTTTATAGGGATTTTTGGGTTTCAGCTGCTTTTGCATGGTCAGCCAGGAACTGTGCTAAACCATTATCAGTAAGCGGGTGTTTTAACAATGCTGTAATGGCGCTTAATGGTGCAGTAATCACATCGGCGCCCAGTTTGGCGCAGTTCACAATGTGCATCGGGGTCCGTACAGATGCTGCAAGAATTTGGGTTTCATAACCATAATTATCGTAGATCAGCCTGATGTCTTCTATCAGCGTCAACCCATCGGTTGATACATCGTCCAAACGACCAATAAACGGTGATACATAGGTTGCACCGGCTTTCGCAGCCAGTAAAGCCTGACCGGCTGAGAATATCAGCGTGCAGTTGGTTTTTATGCCTTTTCCTGCAAAGTATTTAATCGCTCTTACGCCATCTTTTATCATAGGTACTTTAACCACAATGCGTTCATGTAATTTGGCAAGGGCTTCACCTTCAACTACCATTTCATCATAAGTGGTGGCAATAACTTCGGCACTGACATCACCTTCTGTGATGTCACAGATAGCTTTGTAATGGTTGATAACATTGGCATGGCCAGTAATGCCTTCCTTTGCCATAAGCGAAGGATTGGTAGTTACGCCATCTAATACGCCCAATTGATGGGCTTCTTTAATTTGAGCAAGATTTGCTGTATCTATAAAAAACTTCATTTTTAAAATTTAACTTATTACCATCAACGTTTTCCGGGCCTGCATGAAATGATCTTATTTGTAAGCCGCTTCGTTCCAGCGGATCTCATTGCGGAACTGATCGATACGGGTGTCTTTACCTATCCGTAAAAACTCAAGGCCAGCCATATCCGCAAAATTCTGTAAATGTTCTGCGGTCAGGTTCTGGCTGTAAGCGGTGTGATGCGCACCTCCGCCATATATCCAGGCGGCGCAGCCGGTTTTCATGTCCGGCAAAGGTTTCCATAGTACGCGTGCAACCGGCAGATGAGGCAGGTCATTTTGAGGTTCAACAGCTTCGACTTCATTAATAAGCAAGCGGAAGCGGTTGCCCATATCGATGATGGAAGCGTTCAGCGCCGGACCGCCAGATACATTGAACACCAATCGGGCTGGGTCAGCCTTGCCGCCAATTCCAAGAGGGTGAACTTCAAGGGATGCTTTGCCATTTGCCAACGATGAATCTACTTCCAGCATGTGGGAACCCAGTACCAGCTCGTTATTTGGGTCAAAATGATAAGTATAGTCTTCCATAAAAGCGTTGCCGCCGGCGAGGCCGCTTCCCATTACTTTAAATGCACGAACAAGGGCAGCGGTTTTCCAATCTCCCTCACCTGCGAAACCGTAGCCTTCTGCCATTAAACGTTGAGCTGCAATTCCGGGCAATTGTATCATCCCATGTAAATCTTCGAAAGTATCTGTAAAGCCCTTAAAGCCGCCATCTTTTAAAAATTTGCGTAAACCGGCTTCTATTTTAGCAGCTTCGTAAACTGAAGCATGCTTTTCTCCGCCTTTTTTAAGCGAAGCATCCATGCTATATAATGCTTCATATTCCGTGATCAAGGCATCAATCTCAGATTCAGCAACTGAATTGATCGTTGCGACAAGATCACCAACGCCATAAGTGTTAACGGAATATCCAAATCGCAGTTCGGCTTCCACTTTATCACCTTCAGTAACAGCTACGAAGCGCATGTTGTCGCCGAAGCGTGCAAATTTTGCGCCTTGCCAGTCATGCCAGCCCGCTGCCGCCCGTGTCCAGGCATCAATTTGTTTGATTACTTCCGGATCCTGCCAATGCCCGACAACCACCTTGCGGCTTTTGCGCATTCTGGAAACCATAAAGCCAAACTCACGATCGCCGTGAGCACTTTGATTCAGATTCATGAAATCCATATCAATTGAGCTCCAGGGGATATCGCGGTTAAATTGGGTATGGAGGTGAAGCATAGGTTTCTGCAAAATATTTAAGCCTCTGATCCACATTTTAGCAGGAGAAAAGGTATGCATCCAGGTAATGATACCGATGCAATTTTCAGTGGTATTGGCCTCCTGCAGAGTGGCATAAATCTCTTCGGTTGATTTTACTACAGGTTTGTAAACTACCCGTACCGGTATCTTGCCCGAGTTGTCAATACCTTTGGCTATTTGCTGCGAATGTTCTGCAACCTGTTTCAAGGTCTCTTCCCCATAAAGATCCTGGCTGCCGGTAATGAACCATACTTCAAATATTTTTAGATCGATCATATTAATTTTGATTTATTGAATTGGTGATTGGTAGGCTTTATAATTCGTGTTAAAACAACACTTATTTTTTTACAAATGCAAATTTTTGAGGAAATACATTTAAAAAAATGATAAGAACTGCCGGGCTTACTAAGAATAAAATGTATCCGGGTTAGAAATAAAGTTCATAAATGCCTGGAGTTAGCCTGATAAGAGGTGGTTTTGTTTCTGATATTTCTGCATTAATTAGTGGGCTATAACGATAAAAGGTAAGCAAATATAAATTTGCCACTATACTAATTTTTTTGAGAAGTATTTCGCGCTAAAAAACACCCTTACTGGCTTTTTTTAATAATTATTAAAAACCTTAAGTGTTTATTTTACAATTAAAATTAAATTACTTTACTTTAGCTTTTAATCAGGCCCGGCAGTCGGCCTGACCGAAGTAAACCGAATAACCAAATTTTATAAAAACTCAGAAGCAGTTCGTCGTTAGCGACTAAAGCTGATATCTGTTAACACTAATTCTAAAAAGAAATTATGAAAGCAAATTCTGAAAAGTTTTTCCTTGCATTGGCCTGCGCTGGCCTGTTGTTTACAGGATGTCATTCGGCATCTACTGATAAGGGGTCAAACGGTAACGCCGATTCGGCGGTAGTAAAAGCAGTTGCGATACCTGATTCAAATGGCTTTAAACAAAATGCTCAAGGCAAGGAGGTCGACCTGTTTGTGCTGAAAAACAGTAATAATTTCCAGGTGGCCATTACTAATTATGGCGGCCGGGTTGTGAGTATCCTCGCGCCTGATAAAGATGGAAAGCCTGTCGATGTTGTGCTGGGTTATGACAGCCTAAAAAGTTATCAAAAACCTAAGGAACCTTTTTTCGGCGCATTAATTGGCAGGTATGGAAATCGTATAGCAAAAGGAAAATTTGCAATTGATGGAAAAAACTATCAGCTGGATATAAACGACGGTGTAAATACACTGCATGGTGGTTTCAATGGTTTTTATGCAAAAGTTTGGGATGCAAAGCTGTTGTCGCCAAAAAGTCTTGAGATCTCTTATATTTCTAAAGATAATGAAGGAGGTTATCCTGGTAACCTGGCTGTTAAGGTGATTTACACTGTCACTGATGATAATGCGCTTAAAATTGATTATCAGGCTACAACTGATAAAGCAACTATCGTTAATCTTACTAATCATGCCTATTTTAATTTAAGTGGTGCCGGCAGCCCTACTATTACCGATCATTTGTTGCAAATCAACGCAGCTGCGATTACTCCGATCGACACAACACTAATTCCAACAGGCAAACTGATGCCTGTAAAAAATACGCCATTTGATTTTACAGTCGCCAAGGCAATAGGGGCAGACATTAATAAACAAGATGAACAGCTTAAAAATGGCAAAGGTTACGATCACAATTTTGTGCTTGATAAAAATATAGCCAATAAGCCGGTAGCCACTGTGGTTAGCCCTAAAACAGGGATAAAAATGGAAGTTTATACCACTGAACCAGGGCTGCAGTTTTATAGCGGCAATTTCTTAACTGGTAAAGATCATGACGGAAAAGGCGGCGCTTCCTATGCTTATCGTTCAGCTTTTTGTCTTGAAACACAGCATTTTCCTGATTCGCCAAATGAACCTTCTTTCCCTTCAACAAAGGTAAAGCCGGGGGAAGTTTACCATACATCAACAACGTATAAGTTTTTATCTAAATAGTTATAAGCGCCCTTTTTGATTTAAACTATAAGCCCATTGAATTGATATATCAGAAACGGGAATATGCAATGGAACCCTTGTGTCATTTCAGGGATCAATTGCAACGCTTCAATAGCATGCTGTTTTATTATGGTGTTAACTTGATTAAAATCGAAATTTTGGCAAATCTGGTACGCGGCTTTCCTATTTAATGAGTGCTGAATTACATGACTTTTCAAGGTGATGTGTAAAACGCCAAAACCCGGCAAATTTATTATTGCCGGGTTTTGGCGTTTTAATATTGTTTTTTTGTAATCCGTAGGGAAATTCTACTGCCATCCACCACCCAGGGCTTTATAAAGGTCTACTATTGCCTGCAATTGTTGTAAACGGTCATTAACGCCATCAAGCTGGGCCGACAACAGCGATTGCTCCGAAGTCAGGACGTCTGTGTAATTCGTTGCCGAACTATAGCGAAGCAGCTCTTTGGTAAAATCAACTGCCTTCTCAAGCGATGCGATTTGATCTTTACGGGTGGTTTGCTTTTCAATCGCCGTTTGATAGCTATATAGGCTGTTTGAAACCTCCGACCCTGCGTTAAGCAAGGCTTTTTGATAGGCATAAAATGCTTCTTGTTGCTGTGCCTGGGCAACATGCAGCCTTGTCTTATTTTGACGCTTATTGAAAATAGGTTGGGTCAAGCCTCCTACGATATTATAGAATATCGAATTGTCGAAAAAGTTTTTGATGGTCAGGTTGGAGAAACCACCTTGTGCTGTTATCGTTAATTGAGGATAGAAATAGGTCTTCGCCACATTTACACTTTCAAAGGCAGCGCGGAAGGCAAATTCAGCTTGCTGAACATCCGGCCTGTTTCTCATTAGCTGTGAAGGCACTCCGGTTTGAAGGTTTTGATAAGGTTGCTGTTCAGTCAATGAACCTCTCCTGATTTCGCCCGGTATGCGACCTAATAGCAAACTCAGGGTATTTTCTGTTTCCCTAATATTCCGTTTGATATCGGGAATCAGCAGTTCAACCGATGCCCGGTTGGCTTCACTTTGCACAACCGCTGCACCATTAGAGAGGCCGCTCTCTTTCAGTGCCTTTATTGTTGAAACGTCTTCCCGCCTGTTCTTCACTGTTTGCTCAGTTATCCTTAACTGCTCATCATACCCAAGAAGTTTATAGTAATTCCTTGCAATGTCAGAAATAAGCTGGGTTAAAATGACCCTTCTGGCAGCATCACTTTGCAGAAAGCTCGCCAGATAACTTCTCTTCGAACTTCTGAACTTGCCCCATATATCAGCCTCCCAACTTGTGCTCAGGTTAGCCTGGTAAGATGTTGTTGTTAATGGATAAGAGTTTGCTAATTCTGGTGGAAGATTCTGAGACGCAGCCGATAGCTTAGATCGGGTAGCAGTAATACCGGCACTCAAATCAGGTAGTAACGCCGCTTTGCTTTGCTGAAGGTTTTCCCTTGCTTCGGTCATCCGTTGCATGGCAACCTTGAGATCGAGATTTTCCTTCAGGCCTTCCGCGATTAATCCTTGAAGTATGGTATCCGCAAATAGTGATTTATAGGGTAAGGCCGCAATAGTGGTACTATCCGTCGTACTTGCAAAACGATATAGCTCTCCATGAACCGCCATTCCTGGTTGCTGGTATTTTTTGGTCACGCAGGAGCAGAAGAATAGCGTCGCAAGCACAAACAGCGTTAACCCTTTGTTCAATGAATATTTATGCAATGTAGTTGTCGTCATTAAAATTCAATTCTATAAGTTATTCGACATCAATTGTAGCTGGCTCAACAGCAGGCTTCCGGCTTATCTTTTCTTGTATGTTCTGGAAAATGATAAACAACACCGGTATTACAAACACACCGAACACTGTACCGATCAGCATGCCGCCGACTGCACCTGTACCGATTGATTTATTTCCTGCCGCGCCTGCACCAGTCGACACCATCAAAGGCATGATACCGAAGATGAACGCGAAGGAAGTCATTAATATCGGCCTTAAACGGGCAAGCGCGCCGTCAATTGCCGCTTGAACAATTGATTCCCCGGAACGCCTTCTCGATACCGCAAATTCTACAATAAGGATGGCGTTCTTGGCCAATAACCCAATGAGCATGATCAAAGTGATCTGCAGATAAATGTTATTCTGCACACCAAAGATGTTGGCAAAAATAAACGCCCCTGCAAGTCCGATCGACAACGATAAAAGTACCGCGAGCGGCAGGATATAGCTTTCGTACTGTGCGCTCAAAAGGAAATAGACGAACACGAGGCATAATACAAATATCAAAAGCGTCTGGTTCCCGCTGGATAGTTCTTCCCTGCTTAATCCCGAGAATTCAAACCCGTATCCAACCGGAAGGTTTTTAGCAGCAACTTCCTGTATGGCCTTGATTGCATCCCCAGAGCTATAACCCGGCTTTGGCGCTCCTGAAACAGCTATCGACGTAAAGAGGTTAAAACGGTTGATGAATTCAGGACCGTATACCCGCTTAAGCGTAACGAATTCGGTAACAGGCGCCATTACATTATTGGTATTGCGCACGTATATCTTATCCAAACTTTGAACCGTACCGCGATAAGCAGCGTCGGCCTGTATCATCACCCTGTATTGTTTGCCGAACTGATTAAAGTTGGAAGCATAAAGGCCGCCAAAATATCCCTGTAACGTATTAAGCACCGTAGCCGGCGATATATTTGCTTCCTTACATTTAGCCACGTTAACATCCACCTGGTATTGCGGGAAGTTGATATTAAAAAAGCTGGTGGCGTATTGAACTTCCGGGCGTTTATTCAACTCCGCCAAAAAATTATTGGTAACCTCGCTGAAATGGGCGATATCTCCGCCGGTATGATCCTGAACCTGGAACTCGAACCCGCTGGTATTGCCGAAACCTTCCAAAGTAGGCGGAGCGATGAAGAAAAGATTTGCTCCTTTAATGCCCGATGTTGCAGCGAACAGGTGACCGATAACCGCGTCGACACTGTGCTCAGCGCCCGGCCGCTCTTCCCAGGGCTTCAGGTTCATAAATAGCGCACCGTAAGAACCGCCGTTGCCTCCACTCATAATGCCCGACCCTGCGATCTCTACCACGGAGTTCATTTCGGGCTGCTGCCTTGATATCGTTACCACCTGGTCTGCAATGTTTTGAGTGCGCTCCAGTGATGATGCAGGCGGCAGACTGATGTCGGCCATAATAAAGCTCTGATCTTCGTTAGGAACGAAGCCCGAAGGTGTAACCTTGATCAAAAAGGCAAACAAGGCCATAAAAACCAGCACGGCCATTACGGCGATCCATTTTCTGCGGGATAAGAATAAGACCGCCCGTTTATATTTCTTTGTCGTCGCCTCAAAAGCAGCATTAAAAGCTGTGTAAAATCTTTGTAGGAATCCTTTACGCAACTTATTCTCATGGTGAGGCTTTAATAGCAAAGCACACAATGCCGGGCTGAGCGTCAAGGCGTTCAGTGCCGATATCAAAATAGCAACTGCCAGCGTCAATCCAAACTGTTTATAGAATACCCCAACCGAGCCATTTATAAAAGTCACCGGGATAAATACCGCCGCCATTACCAGGGTGATGGATACCACGGCGCCGCTTATTTCGCTCATGGCTTCCAATGTTGCTGCCCTGGCGGTAGGTACATGCTGATCCAGTTTGGAGTGTACCGCTTCGACCACCACGATAGCGTCATCTACTACGATACCAATGGCAAGCACGAGGGCGAACAAGGTAAGCAGGTTAATGGTGAAGCCAAACAACTGCAAAAAGAAAAAGGTGCCTACAATTGCTACCGGTACTGCAATAGCAGGAATGAGTGTGGAGCGTATATCCTGCAAAAAGATAAATACAACAATGGAAACCAAAATAAAGGCCTCGATCAAAGTTTCTACTACTTTTTCGATCGATACATCCAAAAACTGGTTGGCGGTAAAGATCGTATTGTATTCGATACCCGAAGGAAACCTTTTTGATGCTTCCTCCAGCGTTTTTTCGCAGTCTTTGATCATCGCATGAGCATTGGAACCAGCCGTCTGGAATATAGCGATCACGATGGATGGCTTTTTATCAGTGGTCGAAGTAACCGAATAATCAAGTGAGCCCAGCTCGATACGAGCGACGTCTTTCAATTTTAACAACTGGCCGTCCGGGGTCGCTTTGATAATAATGTTTTCATACTCCTGGGGCGTTTTAAGACGGCCCTTGTATTTAAGGACATATTGAAACGATTGATCGCTGTTTTCGCCGATCTTTCCGGGGGCAGCTTCAATGTTCTGCTCCGCCAATGCGTTGTTGATGTCATCCGGCACCAATTTGTAGGCAGCCATTGCATCAGGCTTTAGCCATATCCTCATGGAGTAATCATGCGTACCAAAGGCGGTAACATCACCTACACCGTTTACTCGTTTCAGCATCGGTATCACGTTGATGTTGGCGTAGTTCTGAAGAAAAGTGGCGTCGTATGCTTTACTGGTACTGTTAATAGAAAATACCATCACCATACTGCTCTGCCGCTTGCTGGTACTAACGCCGGCTCTTGTAACTTCGGCAGGCAACAATGGTGTTGCACGGGATACACGGTTCTGTACGTTTACGGCAGCTAGGTCGGGATTGGTGCCTTGTTTGAAAAATATAGTGATCGAAGCAGACCCGTCATTACCTGATGATGAGGTCATGTAGGTCATGTTTTCCACCCCATTGATCTGTTCTTCCAGCGGTACGATAACACTATTTAGTACCACATCGGCGTTAGCACCGGGGTAGGAAGTGGAGACCTGCACCGTTGGCGGCGCTATTTCAGGGTATTGCGTGATTGGCAGCGAAATAAGTCCAAGAATACCGAGTATCACAATGATCACCGATATTACGGTAGAAAGTACGGGCCGTTCAATAAAAACCTTTAATGTCATTTTTATGCTGTCGGTTTATTTAATGTCTTTGTAAACTTGACCTTCTGGCTGCATTTGGGGTTTAATGGCCGTACCGTCGGCTATAGGGGTGGCGGCTTCATATACGATCTGGTCGCCTGGCTTTATACCGTCAGTTACCACGAAATACTGCCCTGGAGTATTGGACATGGTTGTTATCTCCGTACTTTTTACTTTATCGCCATTCACCAGATAAACAAAACGCTTGCCCTGCAATTCATAGGTCGAACGTTGCGGTACCAGCAAGGCGTCTTTTACCGGAACGGGAATGGTAACCGTAGCACTACCGCCACTCCTGATCAACCTTACCGGGTTAGGGAATGTTGCGCGGAAAGTTGCAGCACCTGTTTCGGAATTGATCTGGCCGCCGATACTCTCAATTTTACCTTTTTCCGGGTAATCAGTTCCGTCCGATAAGACAAGAGAAACTTGAGGAAGCTGTTTAAGCTTTGCTTCCAGCGTGTTGCCTTTGTACTGCCTCGAAAAATCCAGCAATTGCTTTTCATTCATTGAAAAGTAGGCGTAAACTTTAGATATATTGGAGATCATAGTTAGCGGCGAGGTAGTAGTACTGCTCACAAGGCTTCCTAATTTATAGGGTATCATTCCTGCAACACCGTCAACCGGGCTGGTAACTGTTGTGTAAGATAGATTGGTCCGGGCGTTGGCAAGTGTAGTTTTTGACTGTAGTAACGCCGCCTCTTTTACTTTTAAAGCGTCCTCTGCCGACTTTAATTCATAATCGCTGATGATTCCCTTAGCTACCAGCGGCTTGGTTTTTTCGACTTGTAATTTGGCCGTATTAACATCCGCCTCTGCGCTGTTAATGGCAGCAAGTGCATTTTTAACATCCTGCTCATATTGAGGCGCGCTGATCCTGAACAGCAGCTGACCCTTCTTTACCGTAGCTCCTTCGTCTATATAAATATGTTCGATATAGCCATCTATCTTCGGGCGGACCTCGATGTTTTGCTGGCCTTGCAATGTAGCCGGGTATTGCGATTGCAACGTGGTGTTATGGGTTGTTACCTTCAATACCGGGTAAGCCTGCGCAACCGGCGCTCCGCTTTGTTGGTTCTGACCGCCTTCTGTGTTGCGGCAACTGAGGACGGCCGCCATCATTGCGCAACCTATTATTAAGGCAAATGCCGATCTTTTTTTAATCAATTTTTGGTTTGGTTTTAGTGATGCAGGTATATTCTTTATCATATAGCGCGTAATTTATCGTGCCGATAATTTAAAATTCGTTATAGCGTGTAGTTATCCCCAAAATCATTAGACATTCTTTATATCGGTTGGTTACAATTGTCGTTGGGGCGGTCGACAATTTATTTTATCAATTGCTAATCTGCTTGTAAATAGCTATAAAGATGGTTTCTCCATAAAGAAGAAACTTTTCTGTTTATAATATTTTGATGGCCCGAAATTAGTGTAAAGTAATTAAATACACTCACTGCAGCCTTTTAAAAATCAAAATCGTTACAAAACCAGCATGCCCTTTTTCTTATGCTGAACGCATCTAATCATCAAAATCAATCAACTAAACCCCAACCGAAACGATGCAAATTGAGCACTTTAATTGGTTTCGGCAAAAGATATCGACTGGCTGGAAAAAATAATAGACGAACAGGTAAATTATCACAAAATGATCGTTCTGTTACCACGATATTTTAATCAACAATTTTTATTTTAATTTAGTGTAAAAGTAAAAAGCGAATACGGACAGGTAATTGTTCAGAAGCTTGCAGGTTGATGAAATATCCATGACTTTTTTTATTATAAATTAATTGTCACACGTAAATAACATGAAGAAAAATTTAATTATAGTATTTACGGGAGTAATTATGCTCCTGTCAACACTTAACGCAATGGCACAGGTTAACGGGTTGCAGCAAGCCGAAAACATGGTAATTAAGAAAGGCATGATCAAGGTGACGATACTTTATCCAGGCGGGGAAGGTAAAAAGTTTGATATGGACTATTACACGAAGAAACATTTCCCGTTACTGAAAACTTTATTTGGGGATGCTTTAAAGGCGACCGCCATCGACAAAGGAATAGCCGGCGGCGCCCCAGGCGCACCGGTGCCTTTTGTAGCCGTCGGCTACCTGTATTTTGATACGCTTGCTGACTTTCAAAATGGAATGAAAACTAATGGAGCCAAAATTCGGGCAGACGTTCCAAATTATACCGATATCCAGCCGGTTATCCAAATCAGCGAGGTTTTGCAGTGACATCATAAGAGTCGCCAGTTTCCCTGACCTTTTTGATGCCAAATCGCTGGCAGTTCAACTCAGTTGAATTCTTTTGATGTCACCGCGATTTGCCCCGAATTTAAAGTGTTGATTAAAATTTACTTGTAGTATTTATTGTCTGACGGCTTAGTTCAAGGTCTTCAGATTATCATTTGGATTCCGGTCAATTAAATATCCAAGTGGATCAATAGCTATTTCTTTTGGCTTACCTTTAACGATTATAGTTAGTTCATGATCGCCCCGTTTGAATTTATATCGCTTAAGAAAAGAAAAATGAGCTTTCGTACTACCGTCTTTGTCTTTGGTATCCTGCCCAAAAACACCGATGTCGATATAATCATTCAAGGTTGATGCTGGCACGTCGTCGTTTTTATCATTAAGCCAGGTTTTGTCGATATCCACTTTCAGGTCGATTTTATATTCATCCTTATTCCCCGTCGGTTTCACTGTAACGGAGTTAATCTTGTTATCGTAAAGCGTCACCTTTTGCCAGGTATCAGTCAGGTAATATTGTAATGAATCTGGCGTATGTTTTCTCAGATACCGGTACAAATCGTTAGCCCCGGCAAAAGGTCCGGCACTTTTAAAAGCGTAAGCATTCTTAAACTCCCGCAAGGTACTGTTCAGGCTGTCTTCGCCTATTAATGCCCTCAATCCGTACATTCCTACGCCAGTTTTATCGCCCCATTCAAACCACTTGTCAGCTTTCATAATAGGATGCTCTTTTTCCTCCATATGCCTGCGAATAAACAGGTAAAACCATAATTGGTTAAGCACGATCGAGCGCATGTTAGCCTTGCCGTATTTCATTTCATTCATTACCAGTGCATCATAATTGGCCAAACCCTCGGGTATTACCAGGGAGCCAACTGTGCTATTTGGTGCAATCTGGAAACGCCACCACTGCTGTGCCAGGGCTCTAACGGTATTTGAATACAGGTAGTCAAATTGATCCGCGTTGGTAAAGTTGGCATTCCAGCCGTTGAATTCTGAATAGGTATTCAATGTAGTTGTCGCGGCTTCACGGGGTCCATAAGGTGCTGTTTCAACCTGCCTCATGTTGTTGAATGGGTAATTGCCGTATACACTGCTATAATATTTTAACCCGTCTTTATAGGCTTTAAGATAACGGTCTATGTTGCCACCATGCTCCGGATCATAATAAACATCAATATTTACTTTGTGATCGAGCATAACACTGTCTTTTTGGTCGGCATACCGGGCCGAGAGGATACCGAATGGAGAATACATACCCGGCTTATTTTGCACATAGTGAAAACAATTACGCCCGTTTTCTTTCCATTGCCTTACCAAATCGCCGTGTGTGATGGCATCCTGGTCGCCTTCGGTGCTTATGGTAACATCCAGGCTTATCAAATCTGCTGCTTTTCCCGCTTTTAAATTCATGATACCTACAGGGTCGGTCTGCGATACTTCCTCTTCTTCTTTAGGGGGCAAACCGGCTTTTTTCCGAACATATGGGCTGCTTATTTCATCGTCATCATCATAACCCAGGCCAGGTAAACCGCCGGTAAAAAATGTGCCGTTGTTTAGCAGATTATTAGCATAAAGACCATTGGTAAATCCTTTATGTATAACCGACGAATTGATCTGCAATACCGCCGAATCACCAGGAGCAAGTGGTGTATCGAAATTATAAACCCTGAACTCTGCAGTGTCCTGTTTTGGGCCAAACCAACTGAAGAATCCACGCGAATAGAGCAATGGATAGGTAAAAGCCATTGGCTTTCCATTGATATTGATGGAATAGTCAGTTAGGTCATCACCATCCAGCAGCATTGCGTATATAGGTTCGGTATTTTTATTGACGATGGTTACAGTCGCCCTCACAAATTCTTTCTTTTCATGCGGATAAAGGTCAGCATACATTTTAATACGGGTCACTTTTGGCAATGGCAAATTTTGGAAATGCTTAAGCGCCTTTTCATAAATGATGGCACGGTCGTCGTTTTCAGTTTTCGTCAAGTATTCGTTCAAGTAGCTTATGTTATAATAAATATAACCTCCAACGATAAGAAATAGCGGAAGAATGGAAGCTACATAAAGTTTGGTTTTCCCGTCGAATCTTTCAGGAATAAGTTGCAATCTTTCCTTAAATGATGAATTGACGCCACGATTATAAAAAAGTGCCGCAATAATGATAAGTAATGCAGCTGCTAACAACCAGTATAGGTTAAACCAGAGCACAGGCGTAACCATATGCCCCATACCATCCATATCAGACATGCCGGATTTAGGTGTGTAGGAATATAACATCAGGTGATAGTCAAAAGTTCCGGTACTGTCCAGGAAAAACATCCCTACCCAGAGCGTGATGCCAAATGCGTATGCGGCAAACTTATTGTTGAATATAACCTGTAGTACATAGCAGAAAACAGCAGCAGTAAGCAGCTTAGGCAGTAACATAACCAGGATATAAGTGAGGTAGCCTGCTAAGTAGAGATGCGTATAGCCTTTGATGAGCTGGATAATAACGCCCACTACCAACGGAACCAAGGATAGGCCTGCAGCTATGACTAAAAGCGAGATCAGTTTTGAGCCATTCAATACCCAGTTTGGCGGTGGCAACGAATCATTGATAAAGGCATAACGCGTCAGCCGGTCACGTTGCAACGTTTCGCCGGTGTAGAACATGATGATAAAGAAGATGAAGAACGGAAAAGCATCGCCGAAGATGCCGAGCAATGATACTGTTCTTGGAAAATCAGGCACGCCGTAATTATTATCGCCAAGCCAGAATACAAAGCCCAGGAACGCACCGCCGGTGCCAATGATCATCCAGAAATAGTTATCCCGGATAATATTAAGCAACTCCAGCCTTACCAGGCTCTTTAGCGTGATCTTGTTATATTTCCCTGAGAAACTTACAGCGGGGGTTTGGAGTACCTTGTTCGATCTCGTACCGGTCTCATCAATGGACGCCTTATCGCGTTTGCCTGCAAAAAAAGTCTCGAAGTTGAACCTCAGGTAGGTAATGGCTAACACTATTAAACTCAGTCCTGGCCACAGGATGCGGTTTATTGCTAAGGGGCCATTCATAGCAATCAATGTGTTATTGTGCTGTGCAGTGCTCGCGTTATTCATCTGAAACCGGACCCCGTTGGCTGCAAAGGGGTCTGAAATGCCGATGACGGTAGCATTAGTTGTATGATCGAGAAAGAACAGGGCGATGAAATAGAACAGAAACAGCAATATGCCACCGAAATAGATCACCTTAACATTCCTGGTAATAGCAACAAGTCCGAAGAAAAGTGATGAGGTAAAGAATATATTCGGCAATGCAATAAGCAGGAACGGGTAGAAATAATAAATCAGCTTATTAGCACCATATTGCGCCGGAGCAGTTTTCCCGATTGCCGGGCCAAGTTGAGTGCCGAGATAAATGCCAATGGGTATAGCAAGCGCTATAATGATCAACAGCATAAATGAGCCCAAATATCTTCCCCAGAAATATCCGTTTTTGGTAATCGGATAGGTGAGGTAATAGTCCTTCGTTTGATACTCAATATCGCGGTATAGTGCAGTGCCCATAACCGATGAACTGATTAGCATCATCATCATGGTCATTCCGCAACACCAGAACGTGATAAGATAGGGCGAATTGATGTGTTCTTTTTCACCCACGGGCAGCGAGCCGGTTGAAAAAGCGAACAGCGTAAACAGCAATATAGCTGAAAAATAAAGATAAACGGCGGGCCTGCGGATCCGATTTTGGATCTCGAACAGAAATATTTTCGAAAACATGATTTATTGTTTTTGAGTAATTTACATTGTATTTACATCCACGCGTGTGGCAATATTGCTGAAGTAAACATCTTCCAGGTTAGGTGCGGCAGGAATAAAGCCGTCCTGTAGCTGACTATGATCATTTAATACCCTGATATGCAGTTTCCCCGATTTAAGCTGGGTGGATATCACATTATAAATGTCCTGGTAATATTTTATTTCTGATTGGTTTATCGCCTTTGAATAAATCTTGCCTTCCAGTTCCTTCACCGCCGTTTCAGGGTCGCCGGCGTATAAAACCTCACCCAGGCATATAATGGCGAAATTAGAGCAAAGTGTGCTCACATCTTCAACAATGTGCGTTGACAAAATCACGATAGTATTTTCGCCCAACTGACTCAGCAGGTTATAAAACCGGTTTCGCTCAGCCGGGTCGAGGCCCGCTGTTGGCTCATCAACAATGATCAGTTTCGGGTCGCCGATAAGTGCCTGCGCTATGCCGAAGCGTTGTTTCATACCACCTGAATAAGTGCCCAAATGTTTCTTGCGGTCCTTAAACAGGTTAACTTTCTCTAGCAGGCCAAGTACCAGGTCCTTCCGCTCACCGGCATTGCCTACGCCTTTTAACTGTGCTATATGATCGAGCATCCGCTCTGCTGATATTTTAGGATAAACACCAAACTCCTGCGGGAGGTAACCCAACAGTTGCCTTACCTGGGTTTTATTTTTTAATACATCCAGCTCATCCAAAAAAATGCTGCCTGAATCTGCTTCCTGTAAAGTGGCTATGGTACGCATGAGCGAAGACTTGCCCGCACCATTTGGGCCAAGCAGGCCAAACATGCCGTTTGTGAGCGACAGCGAAACATCCTTTAAGGCTGCCACACCGTTAGCATAAGTCTTAGACAAAGAATTGATAACTAATTTCATAACTATTTAAGGTTTAAAAAGATGTTTTACCGCTGCGCCATTTACTACGAGTGTTGCGCTATCGGCTAAATGATAGGTTAAATCGGGCGATGTGTTGCCCTTGATCACTAACTGGCTTTTATTGCAGATATACAGGTTGCTGTTGGCGAATTTGTTGTTGCTGCCGATGGTTAAGGCTGATCCGCTTCCGGTGCGTTGACCAATAACTCCGTTCAATACGTTGATCTGGTTATTTTCAAGAACTATATTGCTTGCATGGTCTGTTTGTAACCTGAGGCTATCCAAATGGAAACCTGTAATTAATGTAGGGTACCATCTCATGTCACGTACCGCGGTATCTGTTACCGGTACGCTGTTCGTAGTATACTGTGCGTCCGCTTTTAACAGAGAAAGTTTTGGGCAGGAAATGTACAGGACATAGTTAACATTAATATTCCTGTAATGATCCGGAAAAGCAGCGTTTATCACCAGTCTCTTGCCCCGCTTACTTACACGCAGGAAATCGTCAGTGGTTGGATTGGCCAAAACTTTATAGGGCCCCTGAACAAGGATAATATTTACCGCGGTAGATGCATTCGATTCTATCTCATCAAAATCACTGTAGTTTAAGCTGTTATATTCACGATAGGGATTTGTATAATCCCCTTTCCGGTATTCAGCTTTCAAGCTAAGATCATAGGCAACCAGGCTGATGATCAATATTGCCAGGGTTACCATTAATATTTTAGTGCTTGTCTTCATGTTCTTCGTTGTTCATTTTGGTAATGGATTGTTTGGCCAAAAAATCCTCATATTGTTGCCGCACCTCATCTATGGATATATCGAGCAGGTAGATATTTTTAAAGAACTCGGGCAAGTTTTGCTGTACAAACTGTTGTTTGCGATAAGCCTTTACCTTGTCAAATCCATCGTCGGCTACAAAAAGGCCCAGGCCGCGTTTGTTATAAACTATCTCCAGGCCCTGCAAAAACTCATAGGAACGCATCACGGTGTTTGGGTTAACTTCCAGTTCCACAGCCAGGTCGCGCACAGAGAGTATCTTTTGCCCGGCTGTCCATTTTCCGGCCAGGATATTCTCGCAAACAAATGCGGCAATTTGCAGGTATATCGCTTCGTTATCTTTAAATTCCATATTAAACCTGCTTTTCCTTTAACCTGAAATAAGCGGAAACCCATATTAACACCGCCGAAACAAATAAGACGATCAGAATAGCTTGAGATGGTATTGCTTTCGCAACAATGGAGTAATACTTATTACCAACGCTGAAATTGAGATAGCCAAATGGTATGGCGGCCTTGATCACATCAAGACCAATAAGAATCTTAAGCAACAGCGTATTGAAAATCACCATGAGCACATAACCAATAAAGAATGCGAACCCTGTTTTAATAAAATGCAGCTTATTGAAAAATATCGCACCAAAAAGGGCAATAGCATGTAACAGGGTATAGATAGTCAGTACCGTATAAAAACCGCTTTGTGGAATGCTGAATAAAATAAAATGCTGATTTGGTCCCCAATGCTTCGCGCTACCCAGACCGATAAGGCCAAGATAAAATACACTTGAATAAATTAACAGGAATACAGGGTAAGAGTATACCCATCCGACGAGGAGTTTTTCAAACGCAGTTGCGGGAAGTGTCAGTGCGGCCATGGCTTTATTCTTCTCACCAAAATCGCTGAAAACGGTGCTGGTAAATATGGTTCCCGCAATCAGCATGAGGATGACAAATATGGCTGTTTGCAAGCCCGGATCAGGTGGTTCGGGTATTACAAAGAACAGGAATGCGCCCCCAAGCAATATAACCCCGGCCAGTACCGCTATTGACATGAGATAGATGCGATAATGCTCTGTGGTATGTTTGACAAAGAGACGGCAAAAACGCTGAAAACTAAAGAAATTATTCATTTTCGCCTCCTTCCTCAAGTATTTGGTTCAATTTGTTATTACCTGAAGTGACCGCATTGAAAAGTAATTCAAGGTCCATTTTGCTGTATTTGCCAGCTGTATTTTGGACGATAGCATGTTTCCCCCGCATGCTTTCTTCTTCATAAAGGACATTCATGTTGCTTGTATTGTCAAATACGCCAAACAACAACTTATCGGTAAGCAGGTCGACTGAACTGTTTATGGCGATTTGATGGTTATCCAATATCAAAACCGTATCGATCAGGCTGTCAAGATCCCGAACCTGGTGAGTAGAAATAATGATACACCGCTCTTCGTTCAGAACAGAAGCAATCAGTTTCCTGAACTGCACTTTCGAAGGGATATCCAGGCCATTAGTTGGTTCATCCATGATCAATACTGAAGCATTAGTTGCCAATCCAAAGGCGATCATCACTTTTTTTTGCTGCCCGTAAGACATATTATTCATGGCCTGTTCAGGATCAACATCCAATGTTTTCAGATAAGCATAAAAATCAGTTATGCTGAATTTCGGGTAGAAGACCGCTGTGTTTTTCAGAAATTGCCCCGGCGTTAGTGCGGGCGCATAAACTTCCTCTGCAAGGAAAAATAGGTTTTCGAGGGTATGAACCATCCTCTTTGAGGTTTCAGCTCCATCTATAAAGCATTTGCCATGTGCAGGAAAGGATAGGCCGGAAATGCATTTCAACAAGGTCGATTTGCCTGATCCGTTTTTTCCCAGCAAGCCGTAAATATGCCCTGGAACAAGCAAAAGGTTCAGGTTTTTGAAAACCGGCTTACCCTTTTTATACCAGAAGTCAAGATTTTGAACTTGAATCATATTAGTGTATTAGTATAATAGTACACTACAAATGTAATTATCGTTTTTATAAATCCAAGAGAAATGAAAATTTTATTTCTGCCTTTGATTAAATTCAAATTTGCCAAGAAAGAAAAGATCAAAGAAGGCTGTTTTAAGCGCTTTTTCACGTGCGAGGCGCAGCGCGATCTCTTTCGCGCAATGTTTAATGAAAAATACCTCTTTGATGCTCACAGAGGTATTTAAGGTAGCCCGTAGGGAACGCTTCCCGAACCCTTTTGGGAAGATCACATGCTTTTGGCCGTTTCAGATTAAGCCCTGAACGTTTCATCAGGCAATCGGCTCAGCGATAAATCCAGCTTCTTTCACAGCAACGATAACTTCATTTTCATTAACATCTCCGGTAACAGTTAACGTTTTTTGCAGATTATTAACATCTACTTTCCAGGCATCTTCACCTAAAGCTTCATTTAATGCGGGACTTGCCGTTGCTAAACAGCCTGTGCATTTGATATTGGTTTTGAATTTTTGAATTTTCATGTTTTTATAATCTTTTGTTGTGTAAAAATACGTTCAATGGCCTGCCGAAGCTTTACGTTATTACCGCAATCATTTATATAATTTCCTTCTACAGTTCTTTACCGGTTGTTTAATCAGCAGGCTGGTTGGGGCAATCGTTACAATTTTGCCGATCTCAAACGCAGGCTGTTGGTCACCACGGAAACTGAGCTGAATGCCATCGCAGCTCCGGCGATCATCGGGTCAAGTAAAAATCCATTGAAAACATAAAGCGCACCTGCCGCCACCGGAATACCGATAATATTGTAGATAAAGGCCCAAAAAAGGTTTTGACGTATAGCCTGAACTGTCTTGCGGGAAAGCACCAAAGCCTTTGGAATTGATTGAAGGTCGGAAGTAATCAGAGTCATTTTGGCCACATCTATGGCTATGTCGGAGCCTTTACCCATGGCAATACTAACATCGGCCTGTGCAAGCGCATGTGAGTCGTTAATCCCGTCGCCAACCATTGCCACGATCTTACCTTGTGCCTGCAACTCTTTGACAAAATCGGCTTTTTGAGCGGGTAAAACCTCCGCCCTGTATCGTCGCAGCCCCACTTCAGTTGCTACGGCTTGAGCAGTCTGCGCATTGTCGCCTGTGAGCATATAGACCTCGATACCCATGTTCCGTAGTTGCCTGATAGCTTTTATGGAAGTTCCTTTGACCTTATCGGCAATAGCAATTACTGCGATTACCTGGTTTTCATTGGCAAAATAAACCACCGTATTTGCTTTTTGCCGGAGCGCCTGCGATTTTTTTAGCTGTACTGTCTCCGGGCTGATAGCATGTTCGTCGAGCAGTTGCCTGTTGCCCATGTAATATTTATTGCCTTCGAAAACTGCGCTTACGCCCCTGGCCGTTATACTTTCAAACTTTTCCAGCTTTATACTTGAGATGTTCTCATTGGACAATTCGTTCGCCACCGCTTCTGCTAGAGGGTGTTCCGACTGGATTTCCATGCTATAGAGGATTTGTTTCAGCAAAGTGCTGTTTTCAAGTCCTTCTTTCCATATCATCTCGCGAACAACAGGTTTACCTTCGGTAATAGTTCCGGTTTTATCCAAAATGACGGCATTTACTTTATAGCCCAGTTCAAGACTTTCAGCATCCTTTATCAATATATGATGTTCAGCACCTTTACCAACACCAACCATGATTGCGGTAGGTGTTGCAAGGCCAAGCGCGCAAGGACAGGCGATTACCAATACTGTTACAGATGTTAACAGCGCATGGGTAAAGGCACCCTCGCCGCCTGCCAGCATCCATATTGTAAATGTGAGCAGGGCTATGCCGATCACTACAGGTACGAAAATTCCGGCAATCTTATCCACCAGTTTTTGGACGGGCATTTTACTACCCTGCGCATCTTGTACCATTTTAATGATGTGCGCCAGCAAGGTTTCACCACCCACCTTCTCAGCCTGGAACTGAAAGCTGCCTTTTTGGTTTACGGTGCCGGCAAATACACGCTCTTCACTAACCTTCTCTACTGGTACAGGCTCACCCGAGATCATGCTTTCGTCTACATAGGAGGCTCCGGAAGTGACAACCCCGTCTACAGGTACCTTTTCACCAGGCCGTATAATCACCTCGTCGCCGGGTACAACAGATGAAACAGGGATTTCCATTTCCTTGCCATCTACGATAACCCGGACTGTTTTGGGCTGAAGGCCCATCAGCTTCTTTATAGCCAAAGACGTGTTAGATTTTGCCGTCTCTTCCAGCAATTTGCCAAGAGAAATAAAGGCGATGATCACTGATGCAGCTTCGAAGTAAACATGCGGGTGTATACCTCTGCGGTGCCAAAAGTCAGGATCGATGGTATTAAATGTACTAAATATAAAAGCAATGCCAGTGCTTAACGCTACTAAGGTATCCATGTTCGCTTTGCCGTGACGCGCTTGTTTCCAGGCGCCTGCAAAGAAATGACGGCCAAACCAGAATAACACCGGGATCGTAAGTGCCATAGATATCCAGGCGGCGTAAGGCATAGCCATAAAGAACATTCCTATAATGAATACAGGTAATGCCAGAATGGACGACCAGATCGTCCGCTTTTTAATCTCATGATAATGTTTTCGTTGTATTTCCTCTTGTACTGCTGCCGGGTCTTCGGCATCTGCAATCAGATCATAGCCGACCGATTGCACGGCCTGCCTCAATTTTTCAGGGCTGGTGCATTCTCCATCATAAGCGGCCCAGGCTGTCCGGGTTGCAAAGTTCACCCCGGCATCCATAACGCCTTCCGATGATTTCAGCATGGATTCTACGCTTACAGCGCAAGCTGCACAACTCATTCCTGTAACTGGAAAGCTTTTGCGCGTAATGCGTTCTAAAACTTGTGTGCTCATGGTTCATTCTTTGATGTTCCAAAGATCTGAAGTGGCCACACCTCAAGCTTTACACAATTAGCATTAGGATTTATATCATTTTCAGATGCTATCCAGTGTGCGTCGGGAATTGGCTGTCGAACGGGTTGCCTTGAACTGAGAAGGCGTTTGTCCGGTGACTTTCTTGAACTGGGCAGAAAGATGGGCCACACTGCTGTACCCTAACTTATAGGAGATCTCGCTTAGGTTTAATTCGTCGTAAAACAGCAGTTCCTTTACCCGTTCAATTTTTTGCTGAATAATATATTGTTCAAGAGTAATGCCCTCAACGGTTGAAAACAGGCCGCTTAGGTGTTTATAATCCTGGTGCAGTTCATCGGCCAATAAAGCCGACCAATTCACTTTGATATCCAGGTACTCGCTGTGATGGATCTTTTGTATAATGATCTTTTTGATCTGCTCTACGTTTTTGGATCTTGCATCATCCAATAGTTCAAACCCTAGCTTGCTTAAGTTTTCGGCTAATCCTTCACGCTGCTGCTTATCCAATTTTTCCAATATCTGCGCCGCGCCTAACTGTACGCTGGTGACATGCAGGCCCAGGCGTTCCAGTTCTTGGCCGACCACCATCCGACAGCGGTCGCATACCATATTTTTTATAAAGAGTTCGGTCATCTGTTCAAAAAACACAAAGATCGACAATCCGCGGATCTGGTGTTTACACAATTAGACCTTTTTTTTATAGAGTTTAGAGGGACAGCAGTACTGCTCCCTCTAAACTCTAATGAACCGGGTGCGGCGCGCTCTTTTGTTTCAGCCAAAAACAATGCGCTGCACAGGCGTGCAGTTTATAATTTTTGTGCGTCGTTCCCAGATTATGGCCCACCGGGTCCAGGATTTCGCATTCTTCGGCATCTTTATCTTTTACTTTGAGCACAGTTTCGCCGTTATTGTTAAAATAAAAGCCGTCCTTTTTTGCCTTACCCAATTTATTACCCCTGGCGTCGATAACATTGCCGTCCCGGTCGACGAAATATACCTTATTGCCTTTGGCATCCCGGACGATATCGTCTTTACTAATATAGCCGAGCAGTGTACCTCCATGGTCATGGATCTCGCCCTTTTTATTGATATGAATTTCGGTTGCAGGAACACCCTTGGGTTCGGTTTGGGCAAGTGCCGGCACTATGGCAAAAAACAATATTGCTGTGATTGTCAAAATAGAGGTGGTGAATTTTTTCATAGCTGCTTTTTTTAACAAAGGACCAGAGTTAAACAATACAAATCATTGATCGTCAGCAGCTAAAAAAGTAATTGATATCATTTATTGCCAGCAGTCTCTGTATTATGTTTGCCTGATGATCATCTTAAAATGTAAAAGGAAGCGATAATTATATAAATACCTATCCTTTATATTGCTCATATTTGTACCGTGATCAAAAAGCTATTCATAACCTTTTTAGCTGTGTTGTATCTCGGAGCCTCCTCCGGGGCCACGCTGCACTACCAGTTCTGCATGGGCAGGCTTGTGAAAGTATCACTATGGCATAATCACACCGAAAAGTGCCACACCTGCGGCATGGACCGTAAGGTAAAGGCTATCAAAAAATGTTGTACGGATAAGCATCAGCAGCTTAAATCGGAGAAGAGCGGTTCGCTTACTTATAGCCAGTTCACGTTCGCGACAAGTGCCGGTCTTCCGGTTATTCTGCCTTTCGAAGCTATGAACTGTAGCTATGTGCCGCTGATCATTGCTTACCCAGTCAGCAAGGCGCCGCCTTCCGTCCCGGCAGTTCCCGTCTTTCTGCGCAACTGTGTTTTTCGTATCTGATCTCTTTCCTATTTCTTCATCTTGAAGAAACCGCTTAGCCTCTGGGTTATTCGTCCATATTAAAACTTCTTTTATTCAATAGTTTTCTGTTCAGCGGAAACTAATAATCCATTTTAATAATATTTTAAGAACATGAAAAAGCTTCAAATTTTCGCTTGCGCCGTTATTGCATTGCTTTCTATCACGCAAGTAAAAGCACAAACCAATTCTTCCAATGACGCGATCCTTACTGCCTATTATGGGGTGAAGAATGCCTTGATCAGCGGTAACGCGGGCACAACTAATACCAGGGCCAAAGAATTTCAAAGCGCGGTAAATGCCGTTCCTGCCGATCAACTGACCGAAGCTCAAAAAGATAAATTACTGTTTGATGCCCGCCATATTGGCGAGAGCAATGATATCGCCCATCAGCGGGAACATTTTGCAAAGCTGTCGGAAAACCTGTATGCATTGGTAAAAGTCGGTAAGTTTAATAGCGCACCGGTTTATCATGACTATTGCCCGATGAAAAAGTCTTATTGGCTAAGCGAATCAGCTGCCATCAAAAACCCTTATTACGGTAATCAAATGTTAACCTGCGGCGATGTAAAGGAAACTTTGCCCGCAGCTAAATAATTCGACCGGCCGGTGCGCAGGCTCCGGTCTTTTATAATACCATGAAGAAGTTTATTTTATTGTTCATTGCTTTTCTACTGTTTGTGACTGCCTTCGCCCAACATTCTATAATGGGCGTGTCCAGCGAGCAAAAAAGCAAACACCTTCCGCTTTATACTAAGATCGGTAAGCGGGAGATCTATCACTTATATATTAATGACACCACGGTAAATTATACCGGTAAACAGCGCCCGGCCATGGCCATCAACGGCAGCATTCCGGCACCCGCGCTGGAATTCACGGAGGGGGATACCGCCGAGATTTACGTGCATAACGAAATGATGATGGAAACCTCCATCCATTGGCACGGGCTGATCCTGCCCAACCGGTATGACGGCGTTTCTTATCTGACAACAACCCCTATAGAAGCCGGACAAACGCACCTGTTTAAATTTCCGCTGGTGCAACACGGTACCTACTGGTATCACTCGCATACCATGACACAAGAACAAAGCGGTCTGTACGGCGCTTTTATTATCCATGAAAAACAACAAGCTCCGGTAAAGGAATATACATTGCTGCTCAGTGACTGGACGGACGAGAACCCGGAGCAAGTACAGCGCAGGCTGCATAACGCATCCGACTGGTACGCTATCCGCAAAGGCAGTACGCAGAACTATTTGCAGGCTATGCAAACCGGTCATTTGAAAACGAAATTGACTAATGAGTGGAAAAGAATGACTGCGATGGATGTGAGCGACGTGTACTATGACCGTTTCTTCAGTAATGGCAAGGCCGAAAATGATGCCCGGCAGTTTAGAGTGGGTGACCAGGTTAGATTGCGGATTATCAACGGCAGTTCCTCCACTTATTTTTGGTTGGGTTGGGCAGGCGGGAAACTCAGCGTGGTAGCTACCGACGGCGAAGATGTACAAACGGTTGACGTGGATCGCATGATCGTTGGGGTTGCCGAAACTTATGATGTGATGGTCACTATTCCGAAGGACGGTAGCTATGAGTTCTTAGCGATGCCCGAAGACCGGACAAAGAATACATCGCTTTGGTTGGGTAGCGGCACTAAACATCCGGCAAAAAAACTACTGAAGCTGAAGTATTTCGACGGTATGAACATGATGAATAACATGATGGATATGCATGGTAACCTAAAAGAGATGGAAGGCATGAAAATGACCAACCAGATGATGGATATGAACACGGTGATGTACCCCGAGATTGGCGAGGGCGAACCACCGGTAACGCTTAACTACGGCATGCTGAAAGCTGCCCATCCGACTACGCTGCCCGCAGGCCCAACCAAAGTGCTCAATTTCGAGTTGACCGGCAACATGAACCGTTACGTCTGGTCGATTAATAACAAGACCGTTTCCGAATCGGATAAGATATTGATCAAACAGGGCGAAAATGTGCGCATCATTCTATACAACAATACCATGATGCGGCACCCCATGCATCTGCACGGTCATTATTTCCGGGTATTGAACGGGCAGGGCGAGTATTCGCCTTTAAAAAATACGCTGGACATTATGCCGATGGAGCGGGATACGATTGAATTCCGCGCAACGGAAAGCGGCGACTGGTTCTTTCATTGTCATATCCTTTACCATATGATGAGCGGAATGGGACGCATATTCAGCTATAAAAATTCAACAGCTAATCCCGAAGTCCCTGATCCGGTCGCTGGCTTTAAAAAGATAGCCGCCGATGACCGTAAATTTTATGCATCGGCAAAGTTAGGATTGGAAACCAACGGCAGCGATGGTAATGCGGCCTTAGCCAATACCCGCTGGAAGTTTTCTACTATGTGGCACCTGGGAATAAACGACACGAAGGGTTATGAAAGCGAGACGATGTTCGGGCGTTACTTTGGCCGCATGCAGTGGACCTATGTTTATACAGGTTTTGACTATCACTATAAAAAGACGGACGAGCAGGAAAAGAACCTGTTCGGACAACTCAGCAATAAGAACAATCGGCATACCATAGTGGCAGGCTTGGCTTATACACTGCCCATGTTGTTTGTGGCAGATGCACGGATCGATGGCAACGGTAAGGTCAGGTTCCAGTTGGGGCGCGAAGATATTCCTTTGACCAGCCGATTAAGATTAAACATAGTCGGCAATACGGATAAGGAATACACCGCCGGCGCGCGTTATATCGTCAATAAAAATTTCTCGGTTTCCAGTCACTACGACAGTGATATGGGGCTAGGCGCAGGATTAACACTAACTTATTAAAACTATGGAACATCAACATCATCAGCAGGCTGAATATGGTATGAAACAGGGTCACATGGGACATGCAGGGCACGATCACAAAGCAATGGTCGCAGACTTCCGCAAGCGTTTTTTTGTTGTTCTCATCCTTACAATGCCCATATTGCTGTTGTCGGAAATGGTCCAGCATTGGTCGGGCATTCACTTAACTTTCAGTGGTTCGCAGTATGTGTTGTTTGCATTGTCAACCCTGGTTTTCTTTTATGGTGGCTATCCGTTCTTAGCCGGACTGATCATTGAGGTTAAGGATAAAAAGCCCGGTATGATGACCCTGATTGGCTTTGCTATCACTGTTGCCTTTATTTACAGTGTGGCAACGGTTTTCGGACTAAAAGGAATGGACTTCTTTTGGGAGTTGGCCACACTTATTCTTATTATGCTCTTGGGCCACTGGATAGAGATGAGATCGATAGCCGGTGCATCACGTGAGTTAGAACTCCTGGTCCAGCTCATGCCTTCCAATGCCCATCTTGTTCATGGCGACCATATTATGGACGTTAAAACAGATTCACTCAAAGAAGGCGATGTTATTTTGATCAGGCCGGGCGAGAAAATAGCTGCCGATGGTAATATCCTCGACGGTGAAAGTTATTTGAATGAATCCATGCTCACCGGTGAATCCAAGCCAGTACATCGTATGAAAGGCGACAAAGTGATCGCAGGTTCACTAAATGGAAATGGGGCATTGCGAATAACTGTCAGTCATGCTGCAAAAGATTCATATCTGTCGCATGTCATTAAGTTGGTAAATGATGCACAGAACGCGAAATCGAATACGCAATTACTCGCTGATAGGGCAGCCCAGTGGCTAACAATTATCGCTATTGCATCTGGAATTATCACTTTCACTGCATGGTTTGTCTCTGGCAAAGACCTTGCATTCTGTATTGAGCGGATGGTGACCGTTATTGTTATCTGCTGTCCGCACGCGTTGGGTTTGGCTGTACCATTAGTCGTTGCCAGATCGACTGCGTTGTCGGCAAAAAATGGCTTACTTATTAAAAACAGAACAGCGTTTGAAAACGCCCGAAAAATAACTACACTCGTGTTTGATAAGACGGGGACGTTAACATTGGGTAAATTTGGGGTGTCAAAAATATCAACTCTAGGAAATTACTCAGAGACCGAATTGGTTAGACTTGCAGCAGGTCTGGAACAGAATTCAGAACATCCGATAGCTACAGGTATCATCTCAAAAGCAAAAGAGCTTTCGATTATCATTCCGAAAGCTGAAAATTTCAAGGCATTAACAGGGCAAGGTGTAGAAGCAATTATAGAAGACAAGAATATTAAAGTAGTTAGTCCCGGCTATCTTCAAGAGAACAAGGTGGCTCTCCCTGCAAACTTTGAAGCTGGAGAAGCAGAAACGGTGGTGTTTGTTATGGAAGATGATCAAATCGCCGGATATTTAGCGCTATCCGATAGCATACGACCTGAATCTGCTGACGCAATAAAGACATTGCACAACAACAATATCAAGTCGGTATTACTGACAGGTGATAACACAAAGGTTGCACAGAGTGTAAGTGATAAACTCGGCATGGACAAATACTTCGCCGAGGTGTTGCCTCATGAAAAACTTGAAAAGATAAGAGAACTGCAAAACAGTAGAGAATATGTAGCCATGACCGGAGATGGCGTAAATGATGCGCCGGCCCTTGCTCAGGCAGATATAGGCATAGCTGTAGGCTCCGGAAGTGATATAGCCGCTGAGACAGCCGGCATAGTGCTAGTGAACAGCAACCCGAAGGATATCGTCAACCTTGTATTATTTGGGAAAGCAACTTATCGAAAAATGGTTCAGAACCTGGCATGGGCCACGGGCTACAATATTGTTGCTTTGCCGCTTGCCGCAGGCGTTTTATATTCATACGGAATTTTGCTTAGTCCGGCCGCCGGAGCAGTGCTGATGAGTCTCAGCACTGTGATTGTTGCCATAAACGCGGGATTGCTAAAAATTAAATAACAAAATACTTGGTATTATGCAGATCGTTTCCGTGCATTAATAAAATAAAGTTGTACTAAAATGCGCCTGTGAAGTGACCTTGACAAGCAGTTACAAGGTCTTAAAAACAAAAAGGGTCATCGAAAAATGACCTTTTTTGTTAAATAGTCCGTCGGTGGCTTTCGTCGTTTTTGGCCATTTCAGAGCATGTGCCGATTATTTCTTAGGGTCTAATTTTGTAAAAATCATGAATAGGCTTAACTAAAATACAAAGCCTTGATATTAATTGGCCAAGTCGTTATTTTCTATCCCTACTTTGTTTTTGTTGATCCTGCTCTGCAAGCCGCCAAAGCTGTAATTTAAACTGATGTTGAACGACCTGAAATAATTGTGACTTTCATATACCTGGTTAAACTGCGGACTAAAAGTAGTATTTACGCTGCTACGGTATTTGGTAAACGGGTTTTTAATGCCGCCGCCTATGCTGAATTTATTTTTGATGATATCCTTATTAAAATTGAAAGCGCTGTAAAAAAAGCCATTAGTGTAGCCTTGTAAACCTGTTGGGTTACGACTATTTAAACCCAAGTCTGCATTTAGGGCCCAGCCATGGTTAAGGCGCACAACGTTTGATAGCGTAAATCCATACATAAAAAGATTATTAGATGCCGGCTGCCCATTAGCCTGGCCGCTTAGCCACAGGTACATAGCGTTGCCGTTAAGGTTTGCATTGTAAATACTGGTTACCGGATAACTTAGGTTAATATTGCCACCGGCACTACTTGATTTACCTGTATTTGCATAAGTAACCTGCGTGATTTGAGTGGCAGGGTCAAAGTTTACCACCTGCAGATCCAGGTTGTTCATGAATGAATAGTCAAGGCCGATGTTAACCGATAACTTTTTGTTACTGCTATAACCAAACTGTATATCATTTAGCAACACCGGCCTTAAATTGGGGTTACCTGTAACTTCATAAGCGGGATTTGAACGGTCAACATAGGGGTTTAATCTGTTAATGCCCGGTCTCCTGATCCTTTGCGAAAAGCCAAAATTGATATTGCTGCCGTCCTTTAAGCTTTTGCCTATCGCTAATGAAGGAATAAGGTTCAGATAGTTTTGATCGGCAACCGAAGCTGTAGTTAAAAAATTGGCGCGGATCACCGTTCCTTCCAGCCTCATACCGGCGTTGATGTTCCAACTGTTTAAATTGAGTTGGTAGGAGTTATATGCACTGAATACATTTTGCGTGTTGGTAAATGAATTTGACAATGCAGGGTCTGTCTCGTATTGGCCTGAAATAGCATCCTGTGGCCGGTACTCAAAATCGCTGCTGTTTTTCCTTAATATAGCTTTTATCCCAGCCTCAATATTTACTTTTTTAACAGGTGTTACAAAATCAACCTGGAAGGTATGTTCCCTGAACTGCTCGTGATCTGTTTGTAAAAAGTCAGGAGTATTAAAGTTAAATCGGTTAGTAAATACATCACTACCATTTTTGTTATTCAAATTTGTACCGTACATATATGAAAAGGTGAGCAATCTATTTTTCATCGCTTTAAAACCCATCTCGTAATTAATGCCTGCATCTATGCCATAGCCGGTTGCCTTGTTATTATTATTAAAATTATACTGCTGTAAAAGCCCGGCTGTGTGGGTAAGATCAGATGCCTGGCCGGAATGATCATTTGCCCGGCTGCCGTTATAATTGAGTTGGGCAGTTAACAGGTTTAAGGTATCTATCTGATAACTCAACTCTGTACCAAAGTAAGCTGTTTTATTGTTTGAGCCGCGGCTGCCCTTCTGGCCAAGCGTCGTCCCGCTGATATCAACCCTCTTACTGGTATTAAAAGTTTCGGGGGAATTATTAATACTTCCGCCACCAAAAGCTGACACGCCAAACTTACCTTCTTTAGCCGTAAACGAACTACCAATACCTGGGCCGCCAACCGGGAAGCTTTCATTAACATTGATCGATCCGTTAAAGCCGTCATTAATTTTCTTACTGGTAATGATGTTAACGATCCCTGCCATACCCTCGGCATCATATTTAGATGGCGGTGTGGTAATCACCTCTATCCTTTGTATGGTTGATGCCGGAATACTTTGCAGTACCGCTTTAAGGTTGCTTTCCAGACTGCCAGATGGTTTGCCATTAATGAGCACTTTAAAACTGGAGTTGCCTTTCATCAATAAGTTGCCGTCGCCGTCTAACGACAGATAAGGCACCTTACGCATCATAGTAAGCAGGTTATTGCTTTTACTTTCGGGGTCGGCCTTCAGGTCGTAAATTATCCTGTCAGCCTTTTGCCTGATGATAGGTCTTTCTGCAGTAACAATTACACCTTTTAAAGCCGTCATTCTATCGCTTAGCCAAATAATTTTCAGATCTATCGTATTTGACCGGAATGCAGTCGAATCAACGGGAAGCATCATTGAACCATAGCCGATAGCATTTATGGATAACCAATATGACGCCGGGGCAATCGATGAAAGTGTAAATGAGCCATCGTCTTTAGAAACCACTACTTTAACAGTTTCGTTATTCGCATCCTTAAGCCTTATAGTAATCATGGCTAATGGCTTTTGAGTTGCAGAATCCGCGATAATGCCGTTTATATGATATGCTGTTTTATTTTGAGCAGCAGCCTGAAAGTTTTGAGAAAGTAGTACAGATATAATTATAATTAGTTGTACCAGGGTGTGTTTAAGTTTCATGTTGATCAGATTGATTGTGAATTTTTAGGCATGACAAAGCCATTGGAGCATTTGTCCTTTTTTAAATTTTGTGAGCTGTAAACGTTGTTGGGGGCCTCCCGGCAGAAATTATAGCGAAGTATTATTCTTTTGTTTCTTCAGGAAGAAGTAGTAAAGCAGAAAACCTATAGCTATAAAGATCATTTCGATTCCGTAAGGCACAGGTGAATCTTCAGCACTGTAAGGAACAAACTGCATAACCACAAAACCGGTACCTGATGATAATAAAAGCAACGCCCATTTCATAGCGTCGCTCCCGGAATCGGATAGCTGTGCCAAAAACTTGAGGCCTGTTTCATCTAAAGGGCCGGCGTCAAGTATCCTCTTTTTAAGCCTGTAGTTATATAAGGCCAGAATGAATATGGCGATAAGAACAAAAAATACGATGATGATTATAAATGGCATTAACTGTTTCATGATGTGTTGTTTTTAAGTTATTTGCTACAGTAGTCAACATAACTGCCACCCAGGTTGCAATTATTTTAAAATAATTTTTATTCTTTTTTTGCAACCGCTAAAGTATATATCTTGACTACTGTAATATGTTTAATGAATATGATATTGTAAGCAGGATATTAAACAAAGATTTGCGGGCTTTTGAATTGTTGGTCAAACGGTATGAAAAGCTGGTATTCTTTGTCATCAACCGGCTGGTACAAGACCAGCAAAATAAAGAAGATATCTGCCAGGAGGTATTCATAAAAATATACAATAGCCTGGGTACATTCCGTTTTCAATCAAAATTATCTACCTGGATAGCGCGCATAGCTTATCTGACCGCAGTCAACTACCTTAAAAAAAATAAAAATAATTCGACTTACGAATATCCTGACAATATAGACAGTTATCATTTTACAGAAGAAACGCCGGAACAGGAACTTATAAAAAAGAATACCGCGGCTTATGTTAACGAGCTTATTGAACAAATGCCCCATCAGTATAAAACCGTGCTAACCTTGTATCATCTAAACGAATTTTCGCTCACAGAAATCGAGGAAATTACGGGTATACCCGAAGGCACAGTGAAAAGCTATCTTTTCAGGGCGCGAAAATTATTAAAAGAAAAAATCGAAAAAGATATTAAACAGGAAAACACATGGAAGAGCTGAATGATGATGAATTGCAGGAATTACTGAGCCGCGGAACAGGTACCGGCGACAATATATTTAGCCAAAAGGAGAACAGTGATATCTTGGCGTACCGAAAATTGTTTACTGTGCTTGCTGAAGAACCTTCACAGGGCCTATCTTTTAGCTTTGCAGCTAATGTAAGGCGAAAAATACAGGAACAACTGAACCGTAAAAGCGACAGAAGGTTTAACTTGTTGGCGGCGACCATTTTTGCTTTGAGCATAGCGCTGGCCTATGGTTTATTAATGTGGATAAGCCCGGCCACAGGCAGCCTTATATTGGAGGTGGTTTTAAAATTTAAGTGGGTGCTGGCAATGATAATTATCGTATTTTTTTGCTTTTTGCTAACCAATCAACGAGATGTAAAAAGAGAATATTAAAATTGCTGGTCTACAAATTGGGGTCTGGAAGATACTTTTCATTAGTGATGTATCTTGTCAATCAAAATATTTTTAAAGCAGTCCATATTTTGACCCGGTCAAACCGGGCTCGCCGGGATTGTCGACCCCGCATTCGCGACCGGTAGATAATTCTACACGTTTACCGTTAACGACGATGCGCATGCAGATGGTGATAATACCGCCTTGCAGTTCTTTTGCCTTCTCAAAAGGAAAAGCAGGGAAAATTACTCTTTCATCACCAAACATGAAGATGTGCTCAACATGAACATTTTTTATTACGAAGAACTACTCTTCGATGCCTGATAAGGCCCCGGCTTATTCACAAAAAAATGTTCGCTCATAGGTAGGCATTAATTCCTTGAGGGCCACTATTTCTCCGGTTATAAATTGCTCGCCCCAGTCCTGGTAGGCTTGTTGACATTCTGCAATCTTGTGCCGCCCATTTTGGATATCTGACAATAATTTGGCGACATATATTCCGGACATGATGCCTTTTCCCTAAATGTTAGAATGGTCGGTTTTTTGATTGGTGCGGGTACCGGAGTAATGGTCGGAGCGCTTTTCGTAAAGTTATTAATTACTCAACTTCTCTTTCTTTTTAAATTCACTGGGCGTACAGCCATATTTTGCTTTAAAAACGGTAGCAAAATAGTTAGGATTTGAAAATCCTACCATATAGGTAATTTCTGAAATAGTCAGGCTCTCATTATTCAATAGATAGGTCGCTTTTTTTAGTCGCCGGTTAAGGATATAATCAGTTATGCTGCAATCCAGTAAGGCTTTTACCTTCCGGTAAAGCTGCACACGGGAAATTCCGATGATTTTACAGATGTCATCCACCGAGAATTTTTCATTGGCCAGGTTTTGTTCTACAATACCGGCAAAATCATTCAGGAATTTTTTATCCAGTTTTTTAGATATGGTAAGTTTTTCTGTTGTGCTTATGTCACTGGTAAAATGCTCTTTCAGAAGGGCGCGGTTACCTATCAGGTTCCATACGCTCGCGCTGAGGTAATCAAAATTGAACGGCTTTGTAATATACAGGTCGGCTAAAGATTGAACACCGGATATTTGGTGCTCAAGACTCCCCTGAGCCGTGAGCAGGATAATGGGAATATGGGATGTGCGAACGTCCGATTTGAGGGTCTTTGAAAGCTCTTTTCCGGATACACCGGGTAATACGACATCTGAAATGATCAAGTCTGGCACATGGTCAAATGCCTTCGTAATACCGGCATTGCCATTACAGGCGGTGAACACCTCAAAGTTTTCACTGAATTTGTCTGTGAGGTATTGTAGTAGATCGGTGTTGTCCTCAATAATCAGGATTGAATGTTCACTTGGCTCTTTCAGAAGGTCATGGCTATCGTTGACGATAATCCGGCTAAACTCTCCCTGGTATATCTTTGATTTTTCAGCCAGATCAGACCAATCGTTTCGCGAATAACTTTTTTCCATGGCATTTAAATGATCGTTTCCAAGCGGCAAGATTACTGTAAATGTCGTGCCCTTCCATTTCTGGCTTTTAACGTCAATATTGCCATGATGAAACAGCGCGATCTCTTTTGAAAGAGAAAGGCCAATTCCCGAACCCGTAACCGGTGCGTTATCCGCCTGATAGAATTGATCGAATACCAACGCAGTATCTTCCGGCGACATTCCGATTCCATTATCTTCCACATCAATGTAAACGAAGTCAGGGCCATCTTTTCTAATCGTTACTTTGATGCGGCCGTCCTCATTACAAAATTTGATAGCATTAGATATCAGGTTGAAGAACACTTTGTCCAGCATTTCTGCATCAAACCAGGTCTTTATTTCTTTTTCAGAAGAAGTGAAGTAAAGTTTGACATTCATTTTTTGCGCATATACGCGGAAGGCTTCAACAATTTCGCGCACAAAATCAACCAGGTTATTTTCTGACGCTTTTATAGTTTGTTTATCGATCTCTATTTTCCTGTAGTCGATCAATTGGTTAACCAGTTTCAATAACCTGAAAGCATTCTGCTGTACTAGTCTTAGGTTTTTGCCGGCAAGCGAAGATAGCTTGTCGTTTGCAAGCAGGTCGTGCAAAGGCGACAACATCAGCGTAAGAGGAGTACGGAACTCATGAGATACGTTCGTGAAAAAATTCAGCCTAGCTTCCGTAGCCGCCTCAGCTTTGGCAGACATTTCGATCAATTGATTCCTTTGCGAAACGATTTCGTTGTTCTTTGCTTCCAGTCTCTTATTGATCTTCCGGTTTTCGGTTAGAGAGTAAAAGGCAAGCCCCCCAAAAATGATAGCCAATACCAGTGAAATAATTATGATATCGAGTACAATTTGCTGGCTTTTATAAATTGCTTGCTGGTCGGTCAGTAAAGATTGTTGTTTCTCTATATCCTTTTGCTGGCTTTCAATCTTGTTCCACTGCAATTGCATGAGCTTGACGTTGGTGGAATCGATCACCAGCGATTGCAAAATATTTTCCCTGGAGAATGGCTCTTTATTTAATATATGAAATGCAGTTAGAATGGCTTCCCTGCCGCCGGTAGGGTATAACACACTTGCATTAAGAACCTTGTTGGCAACCATTTGCAAGCCGCCGCCATTACCGGGAAGCGCATCAACGCCAAATACTTTGATTGTGCCAGGTAAATGGAGATTGCTTAATACCTCTCTGGCGCCTGAGGCCATTTGGTCATTATGGGCGAAAATTGCATTTATGCCGGCCAGTTGTTTTTTGTTTTTTCTTAGTTCAGCCTTTGCATGTTGCTTTAGCCAATCGCCATAGACCTTAGATACATGTATGTTTGAAGAATTTCCTAATCCGTCCATAAGCCCACGGTCTCGTTCAATAGCCGGGGAAGAGCCGGGAAGTCCCATTACCTCTAGTAAATTAACCTCACCTACAGAAGTTGATGCAATGTAGTCACCTGCCAGTTTTCCCACCTGATAGTTGTCGGCTCCAACATAGGCCGTGTATAAGCTTGATGACGTTTTGCGGTCAATAACAATTACAGGTATCCCTTTATTATATGCTTCTTCAACAATTGGCGTTAACGGCTGGGCTTCATTCGGGGAGATAATAAGCAAGTCTATACCCTCATCGAGCATTTTCTTCACCTGGCCTATCTGTAACTCGCTACTATTTTCAGCATCAGCATAAACGAAGTTGGCTCCCGGATGTAAAGAAAGCTCAGTTTTCATTTCATCCAGCATAGTTTTGCGCCATAAGTCGGACCCTACACACTGTGAAAAGCCGATCGTATAAGTAGCCTTTTTCTTATCGTCTTTGCATCCTGTTATACATAATATAATCAGGGTAACAAATGAAAGTACCCGGAATAGTTTACAGAATGCCATGCGTCCGCTCATCTTTTGACTCGTAATAAATGATTGTTCAACGGTTTTAATTGGACGGAGAGATTAACCCCAGTTTCAAAAATATAGATAAAATTCTTAAAACACCAAATAGGCGCTTGCCGACTACTGCGGACATAGATTACAAAATGTAACAGTACCAAAGATTTCATGTAACATAACTATAAGTGTCTCCGGTTTTTTAAACTTGATAAATTTTATTTGTCTGAAAGTCAATTGTTTATAACATGTTTAAAAATTTGAGCATTTTGAAATAAAACTGATAACTCTCATCATCCTTCGCAGCCTACTTTGCGATCAGTAACACCAATTATACTAACCAACTTTTATGAAAAAAAATTCTGTCATGGCCTGGTCCATGGTTGTTGCCCTTGGTGGCTTTTTATTTGGATTTGATACGGCTGTAATTTCCGGTGCCGAAAAATCAATCCAGGCTTACTGGGGTTTGTCTGTATTTCAACATGGCCTTACCATTTCTATTGCATTAATAGGAACAGTTATTGGCTCCATGCTCGGTTCAAAACCGTCAGATCGCTTTGGGAGAAAGAACACCCTTTATTTTGTAGCCGCTGCTTATCTATTATCATCTATCGGAACTGCATTCGCAACCGACTGGTCCCTCTTTCTTGCTTTTCGTTTTCTCGGCGGGCTTGGTGTTGGTACTTCGTCTGTTACCGCCCCAATCTACATATCCGAAGTCTCCCCGGCCGAGCGCAGGGGCAACCTGGTAGGTTTATTCCAGTTTAATGTCGTACTGGGCATATTGATCTCCTACTTGTCGAATTATTTAATCGGTCAGGGCGGCGAGACGTCATGGCGCTGGATGCTGGGTGTTCAGGCGTTCCCATCTTTGTTATTTATTATCCTGATCAGGTTTATACCAGAGAGTCCACGCTGGCTTATCCTTAAGAAAGGCGAAACCGAAAAAGCACTGTCTATTCTCAAGATCATTAACCCTCTGAATTATGAGCGTGACCTGGTTGATATAAAGAGATCGGAACTGGATAGCCAGGGTGAAAAACACAATAAATCGTTATTTTCTGCTGAATATAAAAAACCTGCATTCCTGGCGGTACTGTTTGCTTTTTTCAACCAGGTATCCGGTATTAATGCGATTATCTATTATGCTCCGCGGATTTTTGAAATGGCGGGCCTCGGTGCGCATTCATCCCTGTTATCGACGGTAGGGATCGGCATGATCAATTTCCTTTTCACGCTTTTTGCAATCAATATTATCGATAGAGTTGGAAGAAGACTGTTAATGCTTGTTGGCTCGGTTGGCCTTATTGGCTCCTTGTTCATGGTCGCATTTACCTTTTACACCGGGCAGTTCGAGGGCTTTACAATCCCTATATACGTCATGGTGTTCATCGCCTTTTTTGCCTTCTCCCAGGGAGCAGTTATTTGGGTGTTTATTTCAGAAATATTCCCTAACCAGGTACGGGCACAGGGGCAAACGCTGGGCAGTTCCACACATTGGATCATGGCAGCCATTATCGCTTTCTCCTTTCCTTTTTTTGCAGAGAAACTGGGGGGCGCCGTCACCTTTTCCTTTTTCGGGACGATGATGGTACTCCAGTTCATTTTCGTGTGGCGGTTTATGCCTGAAACCAAGGGCAAGTCGCTTGAGCAGATAGAAACTAATATCGTGATGCATTAAGGGTATGAACAGTAAAACAAACATATTGCCGGCTATTTGCTTCGGGGAAGTGTTGTGGGACATGCTGCCCGAAGGCCCTCAACCGGGAGGGGCTCCATTAAATGTTGCTTATCACTTGAATAAGCGCGGCATAAAAGCAAATATATTCAGCAGAGTTGGTAACGACATATACGGTCATCAATTAAGCTCACTCATTCATTCGTGGGGTGTTGGAAGAGATTTCCTGCAGGTTGATACCAAATACCCTACCAGCCAGGTGCTGGCAAAAATGAACGGCACCGAGGTAAGTTATGAAATTGTGTCCCCCGTTGCATGGGACTTTATTGAAGAGATCGAAGCTGCCAAGCTTTTGATCAGCAATTCCACTTATTTGATCTACGGCAGCCTGGCGTCAAGGAACGAATTTACAAGAAATACGCTGTTTGAATTGCTTGAAAATGATTGTATCAAGGTTTTTGATATTAACCTGAGACCGCCTTTTGTCAGCCGCGATCTTCTTGGAGCGCTTTTGACTAAGGCCGACATCGTAAAGTTTAACCAGGCTGAATTGGAAATGGTTCAGTCTGTATTTGGAGGCTCGTTCAGCAATGAGGCCTCTCAAATCCGGTTTATACAGGACAAGTTTAATGTGCCCGAAATCATCGTCACCAAGGGCGAATTCGGCGCTTCCTATTATAAAAATCAAACTAACTACCATGCCTGGGGAAGAGAAGTAAAAGTGCAGGATACCATTGGAAGCGGCGATTCATTTCTGGCCGCTTTTATTGCCGGGCATTTTTTGAATAAAGAACCACAGCAAATCATCAAAGATGCAGTCGCCATGGGGGCTTTTATTGCTACAAAGAAAGGAGGTTGCCCGGATTACCAAATACAAGAATATGCAAAATTTAACCAAAATATGTTTTGAATTAACCAATCAATCTATTACCCTAAAATGAAAACTAAATGAGAAGATTACTACTTTTTTGCTCTTTGCTGATACTAATTATTAGTGAAGGACGCGCACAATCCCGAACAATAAAGGGGGTTGTAACGGACAATGAGTCCAAGCCCGTTCCAGGGGCCACTGTGGTAGTTGTTGAAACCCGGAAAGGGACAACTACGGACATCAACGGTAATTTCAGTATAAACGCTGAGAACGGCCAAACACTGAGAATAACCCTTGTTGGAGAAACCCCAATATTGACGCAAATTACCGCCGCAACGCAAAACTTAAATATTCAATTCAAAGGTTCACAAAGCGCTTTGAACGAAGTGATCGTTACGGGCTATTCGAGTGAAAGGAAGAAAGATTTAACGGGCGCTGTTGCGGTGGTTGATTTGACGGCCGTTAAAAATAACAGCTCCGGCAACACCATGCAAGCGCTGGAAGGCCGCGTAGCAGGCTTATATATAGAAAAAGATGGCTCTGTTAATGGCGCGACAAGCAGGATATTGATCCGTGGAGCGAATACACTGGGCAACAACGATCCGTTATATATCATCGATGGTATACCAACGACCCGTCCCGAAGTATTCCAAAGCCTTTCGCCTTCGAACATTGCTTCTATACAGGTACTTAAGGATGCTTCTGCCGAATCAATATATGGTGCGCGTGCATCTAATGGCGTGATCATCGTCACTACGAAAACCGGAGGAAATACCGAGGGCAAGGTTCAATTCCAGTTCAACAGCACGACTTCAACTGAATCTGAAAAGTCATTGCGCTACAAAGTGCTAAATGCAGTAGACCGGGGAAAAGCTTTATGGCAGGCCTCCGTCAATGACGGACAGGACCCTGCTGCCGGTTATGGAGATATCTATACCTTCGACTGGAACGGGAATTACGCAAACCCCGTTTTAAACAGTGTTACTCCTAAGCCATTTGTAGGCGGTGACCCTAATACTCCGGTAGGTGACACCGATTGGCAAAGCGTACTGTATAAAACAGCTATCGCGACAAATAACGATTTTACGGCAACCGTAGGCAACAAAAACTCATCGTTTGATATAAATTTCGGGCATATTACCAATAATGGCCTTGTCAAATTTACCAGGTATGTCCGTAATTCCGGCAGCATCAATGCTATAACTCGCGCATTTAATGGCAAAGCTACCCTTGGCGCGAGCATAAAAATTGCCAACTCTAATGAGACGCTTCCAACAAAAGATTTGGGCGGAGCAACTACAACAGCCTTGGCAGTTAACTTAGCTCCGACAATACCGGTTTACCAAAAAGACGGAACTACCTATGCAGGTGAATTAGGCGCCGGTTATTCTGACAGGAATAATCCGCTGCACATGCAGGATCTTGCAAAATGGAATAATACCAACCGGTTAACTACTTTCGGAAATATATTCTTAGAAATACAACCGATCAAAAACCTGTATATCAAGTCTAATTACGGCGCAGATAATGCCAATTATTTAGCCAAGGTAATTAGTCCGACATTTTCCGAGGGGGCTTTAAACCGCACTACAAATAGCCTGTTTAATGATCAGAACCATTATCTAAGCACGACCTGGTCAAACACCATCCGGTATGATTTCGATCTGAATAAGAATAATCACTTCAAACTTTTAGCAGGTACAGAGTACATCAAAACTTTTACTGATTATCTGACAACCTATAAAGAGAACTTTGCCATTCAATCCGAAGACTATTTCGTATTTGATGCAGGCACTGGCAAAACAAACATAACCGGTACGTCGCTGGGACATACTTTATTCTCGCAGTTCGGACGCCTGGATTACAACTATAATAATAAGTATTTGCTCGCTCTTACTCTACGTCGTGACGGTTCCTCAAGATTCGGTGCCAATAATCAGTATGGTATTTTTCCAGCGGCTTCGGCGGGCTGGAGGATCGACCAGGAAGATTTCATGAAGAATCAAAACCTGTTCTCTCAGCTGAAAGCACGTCTTGGTGTTGGCCGGGTGGGTAACCAGGAAATTGGTGATTTGTCACGTTATACACTATACTACGCACGATATGGTTTCACACAAAATCAACTTACACCCGGTTTCTGGGAGCAATATATGAATATTGGTACCGCGTATTCATTAACCGGCGCTAACACGGGAGCTTTACCATCCGGATTTGTGCAGACCCAGTTAGGAAACCCCGATCTGAAATGGGAAACAACGGACGAAATTAATGCCGGTTTAGATTTCTCGTTCTTGCACGATAAAATTTCAGGATCGTTCGATTATTTCTCAAGAAATACGACAGGTATATTAATTACGCCGCCGGTTGCTTCAGCACTGGGCGAAGGTCAAAGCAAAACGGTAAACGGCGCTTCAAAAAGTAACAAAGGCTGGGAGCTTGTCCTGACTTATCATGGACAGCAAAGCGGAGACTTTAATTACAATGTTACTTTAAACTTTTCTCATTTCAGGGATAAGATCACCAAGCTGCCAGAAGATGTGCGGCCCGCCTATCCGGGCAACCTGGAGAATACCATCATCGGTCATTCGCAGTTTGATATTTTTGGCTACAAAACTGCCGGATTATTCCAGTCACAAGCTGAAGTCGACGCGGCTCCAACCCAAATTGGCGCAGGCCCGGGACGCATTCGTTATGTGGACACCAATCATGACGGCAAAATTGACGCAAACGATCAAACCTGGATAGGCACTACCCTGCCTGCCCTGGAATATGGTGCACGGGTTGACCTGACGTATAAAAAATTCGATCTGGCTATATTCGGATCTGGTGTAGCCGGGAGGAGAGGATATGACCCCTATACCTTCTTCAACAATTTGATGCATAGCAGAGAAGATGTTGGCCCTGGCGTATTTAACGGATGGACACCGCAACATACCAATACCAACGTTCCGGCATTGACGCTTAAGGATAATAATAACGAGACAACAAGAACTTCGGATTATTTTATTGTAAACACGTCTTACTTTAAGGTTCGGAATATCCAATTCGGTTATACAATTCAACCTCGCGCAGTCTTTACCAGGCTAAGGGTGTTTGTAATGGGTGAAAATCTATTCACTCTCAAGAGCAAACAGTACCTGGGTCCGGATCCCGAAAGAGCAAGTCTTGATGTAGTGCCTGTTCCAAAAATATTAAGCTTTGGCGTTAACGCTTCATTTTAAATTTCACTGATATGAAAACGAAAATATTGATCATTACAGCTTTAGCTGGGCTTATTTGTGTAAGCTCGTGCAAAAAAGCATTAGACTATACACCAAAAGGTGCGTTAAAGTCAACAGATTTGACTTCGCCGACTGCTGTTGACGGGTTAGTTACAGCCGCGTATGCCGGTATCGGAAATGGGGATATGATAGGGCCAATTTATAGCAACTGGGCATACGGAAGCGTCCGCTCTGATGATGCTTATAAAGGAGGTGGCGGAACCGGGGACGTTGGCGAGATTGATGCCATGGAGCATTATAATCTGGTTAACCCTTCACTTGATGCGTTCATTTCCAGAACATGGAAGAACTTGTTCAAATCAATTTCAAGGGCAAATGTGGCGCTTAGAGCAGTTGAAGCCATATCTGACGCTCAGTTCCCAAATAAAAAAATCCGGATAGCAGAACTTAGATTTTTAAGGGCGCATTCCTATTTTATCATGAAGCGCCTATACAAGCAGGTTCCGATCTTTGATGAAACCGCGACGGCGGATCAGATTCTAAAAACATCGAACACGTTATCAGACGAAGATGCGTGGAATAAAATTGCCGATGACTTTCAGTTTGCTGTTGATAACCTGCCTACTTCCCAGCCCGAGCTGGCCAGAGCAAATAAATACGCAGCCGAGGCGTATCTAGCCAAAGTAAGATTGTATCAGGCATATGAGCAGGATGCATCATACCATGTCACCAATATTAATCAGACCAGACTACAACAGGTGGTCAGCCTCACCCAGGACGTTATAGCATCGGGTAAATATTCTCTAAGTGCGGATTATGCCGACAACTTCTTGCCAGAAACAGAGAACGGACCGGAATCTGTATTTGCGATACAATTCACAATCAATGATGGCACTACTGACGGCCGCTTGAACTTTGAAGATGGCTTAAATTATCCGCATGGCGCCCCTCAATATGGTTGCTGCGGATTCCACGCCGCCAGCCAGAACCTGGTGAATGCATTTACTACTGATGCTAACGGACTGCCAAATTTTGATACGTTTAATAACAGTATTGCAGATTTATCAACTCAAACAGTCGACGTTCGGATTGATCACACCGTAGGTATCGACGGGCACCCTTATAAATACGACCCGACAAAACCATTTAGTAATAGTTGGGTACGTGATCCGGGCGTTTATGGTAACTTCCATACTATGAAGAGCCAGCAATTAGCTACCAGTTCATCATACTTTAAACTTGGCCCATTTATGGGAAGTGCAAAAAACGTGGATGTGCTTAGATATGACGACGTCTTATTAATGCAAGCAGAGGCTTATATCGAATTAAATCAGCCGGCCCAGGCCTTGCCATTAATTAATCAGGTTCGAATCCGTGCTGCAGCAAGCACAGGAAGGCTTAAAAAGCTGGACGGAACTTTCCCGTCAAACTACAATGTTCAGCCTTACTCTGCAACTAACTGGACACAGGCATATGCACGGAAGGCTTTGCAGTGGGAAAGACGCTTAGAGTTTGCAACCGAAGGTGAGCGTTTCTTTGACCTGGTTCGCTGGGGCATAGCTGAGTCTACACTGAATGGGTATATTAATATAGAAAAAGGCAGACGATCTTTTCTAAGCACTGCGAAATTTACTGCGGGAAGAGACGAGTATCTTCCAATACCGCAGTCAGAAATCCAGTTTACAAATGGTCTATATAAACAGAATCCTGGGTATTAAGCACATTAACCAATAATCATGGCGGGGCATCTGACAATCTTGACAGAGCCCCGCCTATATAAGAACAACCGTTGATGAAGAATTACATTTTCAGCATCCTGTTATTGTTTTTGTCATATGTCGCAACAGCTCAGAAGCCTGTGCAACAATTACCTCAGTTTGTATTTTATAAACTGGACAAGAAGCCTTTTACAAACAGCAATATGTTGCCTCAAAAAAAGGCATTTTTTGTTTTTTTCGATTCTGACTGTGAGCACTGCCAGCATGCCATGCACGAGATTAACTCACAATACGAGAAGTTCAAGAAAGCTGAAATCTATCTTGTAACACTGGACGACCCGAAGAAGGTAAACAAGTTTATGAGTACCTATGGTCCTCGGTTGATAGGCAAGAGCAATGTGACGATGCTCTGGGACCTGAGAAATGAATTTATCGCGGATTTTAATCCGCGCCAATACCCTTCAATGTTATTATTCGCAGCTAAAGGAAAGCTGCTGATGTACCAGGACGATCCAAGCGCTTTGTCTGAAATATTTAAATTACTGTAGCCAGTCCAATAAACCTTAATAAAAATTTGTATGAAAAAAACAATCACCCTGTGTTTATTACTCTCAGGTTATATATGCTATTCTGCAAAAGCGCAACAGTTGGTTGCCGAACAGTACCACGAGCAATATAGACCCCAACTGCATTTCTCGCCAAAAGCAAATTGGATGAATGATCCGAATGGAATGATTTATTTCAATGGCACTTATCATCTGTTTTTTCAGTATCACCCTGATGGCATAACTCCAGGTCCGATGCATTGGGGACATGCTATTACCACAGATTTAGTGCATTGGAAAGAGTTACCGATTGCGTTATATCCCGACAGTCTCGGCTATATTTTCTCAGGCAGCGCTGTTGTGGATTCAAATAATACGTCAGGTTTTGCTAAAAATGGCAGGATACCTTTGGTTGCAATTTTTACCAGTCATGATCCTAAAAGAGAAAAAGCCGGAAGTGACAAAACGGAAAATGAAAGTCTTGCCTATAGCCTTGATAGTGGCATGGCCTGGACAAAATATTCCGGCAATCCTGTTTTAAAAAATCCCGGTATCCGTGATTTTCGTGACCCTAAGGTAATGTGGTATGCCAAAGAGAAAAAATGGGTAATGACATTGGCTACCAAAGACCATATTACCTTTTACTCGTCGTCTGACCTGAAAAACTGGAAAAAAGAAAGTGAGTTTGGTAAAGAAGCCGGCGCCCACGGAGGCGTATGGGAATGCCCAGATCTGTTCCCTCTGACACTTCACGGGAAAACCTATTGGGTGCTGATTGTCAATTTAAATCCTGGGGGGCCAAACGGCGGTTCGGCGACGCAATATTTTATAGGGCAATTTGATGGTAATAAGTTTTCAGCAATCGACGATAAAACAAGATGGCTGGACTATGGCCCGGATGAGTATGCAGGCGTAACCTGGGGCAATGTCAACAACCGCCGTTTATTTTTAGGCTGGATGGCCAATTGGAGCTATTCTCAACAGGTGCCTACGGCAAAATGGCGCAATGCGATGACCATTCCACGGGAACTTGCTTTGTTTGAAGCAAATGGATCGATGTATGTAAGATCAACGCCTGTAAAAGAACTATATACGCTAAAGGAAAAGGGGCGCGAAATAAAGCCTAAAGCGCTATCGGGCCAATATCTAATGCGAATAAACGCAAACACAGAATCTAACTTCTCAATCACCCTTTCAAATAAAGTTGGCGAAAGACTGATTGTTGGTTACGACAAAGCAAAAGATCAATATTTCATAGACCGGAGAAAATCAGGCAAGGTTGATTTTGCTGAAAGTTTTTCGAAAGTAGCCTATGCTCCCAGGTTTACAAAAGAAGTGAATTCTGAATTGTCACTGGTAGTAGACAAATCATCGGTAGAGGTCTTTGCAGATGGTGGGAAAACGGTAATGACCAGTATTTTCTTCCCATCAGCGCCATATGATCAGTTCGCTCTTAAATCAGCAAAAGAAACACAATTAATATCGCTGAATTCAATTTGGTAAAAAGTATTGCAGCGTGAGATCTGCGATTTAGTTAATAGATAAGCGTTCCAGGTGAGATGGGAGCGCTTTTTAATTGCTTCCAATTATCGAATAAAGGGCTTCGTTTAGGAACGCCCAACCCCTCGTGTCAACCAAGTTATGAATCTTATCTTGAAGATTAACAAACAATTAAAAGGATATAAAAATAAAAAGGCCATCTTTCGATGACCTTTTTATTTTAAGTAGCCCGTAGGGGAATCGAACCCCTGTTTGAAGAATGAAAATCTCCTGTCCTAACCCCTAGACGAACGGGCCCTTTTGATCCGAAAAACTCCATTTAGAATCTTCCGTTTCGGGATGGCAAAGATATAGCTTTAGAACAAGTTTTAAAATAATTTTTAAAAAAATATTTGAGGCTCTTGTAAGACTGTGATAATTAAGTCATAAAAACAATTTACGGGCTTTTTTATTGTAGTTGTTATAGCCAATTGTTATACATTTATGTTGAATCAATAAAAAATTGTAAGGTTTTTTATCTGCCACGACTAAAATTCAGCCATTCAATAATTTGTAAAACCGTATTAACCACTTGATAATAACCAGGTGATATGAAAACCTTCGACGCAATTGTAATAGGATCTGGTCAGGCAGGAGGCCCTTTAGCCAAAAAATTAGCCCTCGCTGGTAAAAAAACTGCCCTGATAGAACGAAGATATGTGGGCGGCACCTGCGTTAACGATGGCTGTACACCTACCAAAACATGGGTGGCTTCGGCTAAAGTAGCATACATGGCAACAAAAGGGCATGATCTTGGCGTCGACATCAAAAGCTTTAAGGTGAACATGGGTCAGATCCAGAAACGGAAAGACGATGTGGTATCGCTTTTTCGTGACGGCAGCCAGAGGGGCTTTGAAACAACTAAAGGGTTGAGCCTGATATTTGGTGAAGCAACATTTACCGGGCCTAAAACTATTTCGGTAAAGCTGAATAATGGCAAAGTGGAAGAAATGAAGGCTGACCTCATATTCATGAATACTGGCTGCCAGCCTTTTATACCAGAGATAGAAGGGTTAAAAAATACCGATTACCTTACTTCGACTTCCATATTGGAATTGACTAAAGTTCCTGAACACTTGCTTGTCATCGGTGGAAACTATATCGGACTGGAATTCGGTCAGATGTTCAGAAGATTCGGAAGTAAAGTTACTGTACTGGAAAGATCTGCCAGGATTGTTTCCCGTGAAGATGAAGATGTTTCTAAAGAACTAACCAGCATCCTCGAAGAAGAGAAGATCAAAATATTCACCAACTCAGAAGCGGTAAAATTTAAAGAAACGGGTAAAGGAAATATATCAGCCACCATCAAAACTGATGGCAAGGAGCATAAGATCAAATGTTCACATGTGCTGATCGCTGTGGGAAGAAAGCCAAATACTGATGTGCTTGCCCTTGAGAAAACTGGTGTCAAAACAGATGAGCACGGGTTTATCAAAGTAAATGATAAACTGGAAACTAACGTTGAAGGCATTTATGCTTTGGGCGATGTAAAGGGTGGCCCGGCATTTACACATATTTCTTATAACGATTTCACCATTGTGTATCGCAATGTGGCAAAAGGCGAAAACCTGAGCATCAAAGACAGGCTGGTTCCTTATTGTATGTTCACCGACCCGCAGTTAGGGAGGGTGGGATTGGACGAAACGGAAGCAAAAAAACAAGGGTTGAAAGTAAAAGTTGCCAAACTGCCAATGAACTATGTAGCCAGGGCAATTGAAACAGGCGATACGCGGGGTTTTATGAAGGCTCTTGTCGACCCAAAAACGAAAAAGATATTGGGGGCAACGGTATTGGGCCAGGAGGGTGGTGAGATCATGACCATTATACAAATGGCGATGGAGGGCGGCCTTACTTACGAGCAAATACGATACTTTGTGTTCGCACATCCGCTATATGCTGAATCGTTGAACAATCTTTTCATAACTCTTGAGAAATAAACTGCCATGATAAAGGTTGAGCAACTGAGCAAACATTTTGGCAGCATTAAGGCCGTTGACGGTATCTCCTTCGAAGTGAAAGATCATGAAAAGCTGATCTTGCTGGGCACCAGTGGTTGTGGCAAAACCACTACGCTGAAAATGATCAACCGGCTGATCGAACCGACATCGGGCAGCATATTCATCGACGGCAAGAATATTTACGGTCGGTCTCCTGAAATATTAAGACGTGGCATTGGCTATGTATTGCAGAATAACGGTTTGTTTCCGCACTATACAGTTGCTGAAAATATCACCATCGTACCTCAATTATTAAAATGGGACAGCAAACGAACTGAGAAGCGGATCGCCGAACTACTTGAAAAGCTCCATTTGTCAACAGACCAACTCAAAGCTTATCCGAATGAATTGAGCGGTGGCCAGCAGCAGCGTGTAGGCCTGGCCAGGGCACTGGTGGCCGATCCGCCGGTTTTATTGATGGACGAACCCTTTGGCGCGCTGGATAATGTGACCCGCTCCAAAATCCACGCGGAGTTTAAGGCGTTGGATGAATTGAAACAAAAAACTGTCATCATGGTAACGCACGATGTGCAGGAAGCTTTCGAACTGGGCGACTGCATTTGCCTGATGGATAAAGGAAAGATCGTTCAAATCGGTACACCTGCTGATTTGCTATTCAAGCCTGCTAATCATTTTGTTGAATCATTTTTAAAAGAACAACGACTGCAACTGGAATTTAAGGCAGTCCGCATTAAAGATATCTGGACTTTATTGCCCCAAGCCAAGAAAGGAGGAGACGCTGATCTGCATGCGGATATATCGGTTTGGTCTGGGATGGAAAAATTTAAATCTCAGCGGGCCGATCATCTGAACATCACTCACGGAGTTGAAACACGGTCGGTAGGATTAGAGCAATTGATAACCGCTTTTTACAAATACCAAAACGGCCAGGCCCATGAATGAGCATCAGCAAACTTTATGGGAGTTTATGCGGCAGCAGAGCGATAAGTTGTTGATGCAAACCCTGCAGCATGTTGGCCTGACTTTTATTTCGCTTATTATCGCAGTTGTAATCGGATTACCCTTAGGTATCTGGATAACACGAAGAAAGTCTTTTTCAGGTATCGTATTAGGAACAGCCGGGGTTTTGCAAACTATCCCAAGCATTGCGCTTTTAGGTTTTATGATCCCATTGCTAGGCATAGGTGTAAAACCTGCTATTGTCGCCCTGTTGCTATATGCGCTTTTACCCATCGTTCGCAATACATACACAGGTATTACCGGGGTGGATACAGCCGTAAAGGAGGCCGCTCTGGCCATGGGGATGAACAAATGGCAAATCCTATTTCAAGTAGAATTACCATTAGCTATGCCGGTAATATTGGCTGGGATTCGTACAGCTACCGTAATCAATGTCGGGGTGGCTACCCTGGCTTCTTACATCGCTGCGGGTGGATTGGGCGAATTTATCTTCGGTGGTATTTCACTCAATAATACCAATATGATATTGGCCGGGGCTATCCCCGCTGCCTTACTAGCTATTCTGTTTGATTTTTTACTGTCGCGGCTGCAATATCTCAATCTCAGGAAAATAAGAACTGCCGCTGCCACACTACCAGTGCTACTCGTAATACTGGCGTCGTTCTACTTTATTCCTTCTGCTTATGGTGGTAAGCTCAAGGCCGGATTTACTCCTGAATTTATGGGACGTCAGGATGGTAACCTGGGACTGGAAAGCAAGTACGGATTAAAAGTTCATCCTATTGTGATCAGTGATGCGGTAATGTATAAGGCGGCCTATGAAAAGCAATTGGATGTAATCAGTGGCTATTCTACCGACGGGCGATTGAAAGCATATGACCTGGTCGTTTTGGATGACGATAAAAAGATATTCCCGCCATATTATGCCGCGCCTATTGTTCGGGAGGATGCTTTAAGGCGATTTCCGGAGCTGGAGAAAACACTCAACCTTTTATCAGGTAAGATCACCGATTCCATCATGTCGGATCTGAACTACCGGACGGACTACCTGCATCAAACTCCCGAAAAAGTTGCGGCGGATTTTTTAAGGTCGCAAAGACTTTTAAAAGATTCGCGAAATGGTAGTAATGGAATTGTCCGAATCGGCTCAAAAATTTTTGGCGAACAATACATCCTGGCTAGTATATACACCATGCTGATTAAAGGCAACACGGATTATGATGTGTCCACCAAAACCGGGCTGGGGGGTACCAAAATATGTTTTGATGCCCTGAATAATAACCAGATCGACCTTTATCCTGAATATACCGGAACGGGTTTACTGGCTATTCTTCAATCGCCCTCAAAAACAATAGATGCTTTAACTGCTGATAAGAATAAAACCTATGATTATGTCGCCCGGGAGTTTGAAAAGAAGTACAGTATAAAATGGCTTGAACCAATCGGCTTTAACAACGCCTATGCACTGATGATGCGCGAAAAACAGGCAAAACAACTCAGTATTAAAACAATTTCAGACCTGAAAAGGTATTTGGAGAGCAACCAATGATAAAACTTTTTGACAAATATAAAGCGGTGCGGAAACGCACCGAACAAATTTGCGCCCCCTTGCAAACGGAAGATTACGTGGTACAACCCATTGTGGATGTGAGTCCGCCTAAGTGGCATTTGGGACATACGTCGTGGTTCTTTGAAACTTTTATCCTAAAGCCATATTTTATGGGTTACCAGGAATTCGACGATCAGTATAACTTTGTTTTTAATAGCTATTATGAAACCGTTGGCACAAGAGTGATCCGTACCGACCGTGGTAACTTGAGCAGACCTACGGTTGCCGACATCTATAAGTATCGCGAATACGTAGATGAAGCAATGGACAAATTTCTGTGCAGCGAAATGTCTGATGATGTAAAGGAACTGCTGATACTTGGCCTCAATCACGAGGAGCAGCACCAGGAGCTTTTATTTACGGATATCAAATATATCCTGGGGCATAATCCGTTATTTCCAGCGTATTCTAAAGATTACAGTTCACCCAAACCTGCCGAACCTGCAAATTCATTATTCATAAAAATGGAGGAAGGCATTTATGAGATCGGTCACTGGGGCGATGGGTTTTGTTTTGATAATGAGTTAGGCAGGCATAAAGTTTACTTGAATGCCTATGAGATAAGTCCGGCGTTGGTTACCAACCAGGAGTACCTGGAATTCATCAACGACGGTGGTTACCAAAACTTTCGGCACTGGCATGCTGAGGGCTGGGATTGGGTGAACAAAAATCACGTAATATCGCCGCTGTACTGGCATCAAATAAACGGTACATGGTATAACTACACCTATAATGGTTTGCAATTACTGAATCCGAAAGACACGCTAACACATACTAGCTATTTTGAGGCTTATGCCTATGCTACATGGAAAGGGTTACGCTTACCAACTGAATTTGAATGGGAAGCTGCAGCCAATAAGTTTGACTGGGGCTATCGCTGGGAATGGACCGAAAGTGCATATCTGCCTTATCCCGGTTTTGTGAAAGCGCCGGGTGCAATTGGTGAGTATAACGGGAAGTTTATGGTGAATCAGCAAGTTTTGCGTGGGGCTTCAGAAGTGACTTCACCCGGTCACGGGCGCGTCACATATCGTAATTTCTTTCAGACATATTTACAATGGCAATTTACTGGCATACGTCTTGCTAAATAAAATAATAAAAAAACCTGAGAACATGGCTATTTATATGTTGCAATCAAGCTTAAATGACACGGTCAATCTGAAAACCGACCAGTTTTTGGATGATGTCGTTAATGGTTTAAGATCGAACCCCAAGCGTTTAAGCTCCAAATATTTTTATGACGCCAATGGCGACAAGCTTTTTCAGGACCTGATGAATTGCGAGGAATACTATCCAACCAATTGTGAACTGGAAATATTTTCGACCAAAACAGCCGAAATATGTAAAGCTATTATGGCAGATGACAGTCCCTTTGATCTGATCGAATTGGGAGCCGGTGATGCTATGAAATCTTCCTACCTGCTTAAATATTTGTTAGAGCAAAAGGCAGATTTCACCTATGTGCCAATCGATATTTCCAGTAATGTGATCTCTTATCTGAATGTTACCTTGCCTGTTACCTTGCCAGGAATAAAAATTCATGGACTTAACGGTGAATATTTCGACATGCTCAAACAGGCAGCGGTTGCGTCTGACAGGCGGAAGGTGATACTGTTTTTAGGTTCCAACATAGGCAATATGCCGGTTGTTGACGCTATCAGTTTCTGTAAAGAACTGCGCAATCATTTAAATGAGGGCGATATGGCATTGATCGGCTTTGATTTGAAAAAGAATCCGGCTACCGTGTTGGCTGCTTACAATGATAAGGAGGGCATCACCAAACGTTTCAATCTGAATTTATTGGAAAGGATAAATCGTGAATTAGGCGGAGATTTCGATCTGACTAAATTTGAACATTATCCAACCTACGACCCCGAAACAGGTGCCTGCAAAAGCTACCTGGTGAGCCAGGAAGACCAGATAGTTAGCATAGGCCATAAGCACATCCATTTCCAAAAAGATGAATACATTTTTATGGAAATATCACAAAAATTTACCGTATTGCAGACCGCACAAATGGCCGAAAAATCAGGCTTTAAACCTATGGAATTATTTCTCGATAGCAGAAACTGGTTCCTGGATGCGGTTTGGATGGCGGAATAACGATATTCCCGTAGAGAGGCGATGCATCGCCTCTCTACAATTGTTATAATACTTTTGGATTTAATTCCGAATCAATCAATTCCCCTACAGGTTTCCCCATCAGCCATTTTTGATGATCATTTCGTTGCCAGGTGTGTTTGGGCTCTGAAATTCGGGCGCCATCGGCAATATAAATTATTGTCATTACTTCACGCATTTTGTCCGATTTATTGCCGGGTGCATTATGAATGGTAAAACCTCTGTGAAAAGTAGCATCGCCAGCTTTCATAGTTTGCGCACGGGTTATTGGAAATTTCTCCTTTTGTACATAATCGTCAAAGGCTGATTCTGACTCGTCTGATATTTCAAAATCGAACACAGCACCATTTTTAAATGAACCCGAGGCAAAAGTGAGCATGCCCATATCCACATCAATATCTACCAAAGGCATCCACAGCGTAATGGTATTGTTGGTATCGATGGGCCAATAATATTGGTCCTGGTGCCAGGGGGTTGGGCCGCCGCCTGCTTCCTTAAACAGTGCCTGGTCGTGATAGATGCGCACATTTGTAACGCCCATCAGGTCGGCTGCAATTTTGGCCAGGCGTTTTGATAGCACGAACTTCTTTACTTCTTCATCGCACCGCCACAAATTCATGATCTGCAAAAAAGCTTTGCCATAGGTATCCCTGTCGGCCATTTTACGCTTTTCGGTATTGTATTTTTCGGCGGCGTTTACGATGATAGGACGATACACTGCTATTTCATCAGCCGACAATACATCGTGTATCAGTGTATGCCCTTTCTGTTGAAACTCGTTGATATTATCCTGATTTACAGGCTTTAAATTGTCCAGTTTAGATAATTGAGAAGTAGTGCCCATAGAAATTGAGGTTTACAATCAAATTTAATCCGGCAAGGAACTAAAAAAAATGACAACAATGGTTTAAATGTGGTATATATTATCATTATATTGCATTCTCTCAATTATTAACCCAAAATAACCTATGATAAAAGCTTCTTACGAAGTTCTCCAGCCCTCTAGCGGACATTCATTCCTGATCAGAACATTCGGGAAGGAAGGTTTTGATGCCCCTTATCATTTCCACGAAGAATACGAACTTACCTATATTGTACATGGCCAGGGCAAACGGTATGTAGGCAGCCACATGGAAAACTTTTCAAGCGGTGATCTGGTATTGCTTGGCGCCAGTCTGCCGCATTGCTGGAAGCTGGAAGCCGACGGGGCGGGCCATGAAGAAGCGTGTGCGATAGTAATCCAGTTTAGCGGTAACTTTTTGGGGGATGACTTTTTGAATAAAGACGAACTGCAGGGTATTAAAAAACTGCTCCATGAAAGTGCAAGCGGTATTTGTTTTAACGGGGCCACCCGAATTACGATAGATCACGCTTTAATGCATTTGCCGGGGGAGAAGAATAATTTTAAAATGCTTATGCAACTGCTTGAAATATTACACCGATTGGCAGTTTCAACCGAATATAAGTTATTGGATCAGCACCGGAGCATAGCAGAGCAATCGCGTGCAGAACAGGAACGTATCAACCCTGTTTTTGCATACCTGGTAGAAAATTTCAGGGGCGATATCTCGCTCGATCAGGCTTCGTACATCGCCCACATGACACCGAATGCATTTTGCAAATATTTTAAGAAGATCACCCGTAAAACCTTTATGGAAACTGTGATCGAATACCGGCTTAATTATGCTACACAACAATTAGTACAGACAGATAAGCCGATATCGCAAATATCATTCGACAGTGGTTTTGGTGATGTATCGCATTTTTATAAAATGTTTAAGCATAAGATGCATCAGAGCCCGCTCAACTACCGCAAAACTTTTATGCGTGAATTTGCCGGAGAAGATGTGGACAGATTTTCGGCCTGAGCCTTTTAACACCCCTTGCAAAGAATACACATATTTATTTATCTTCGGTGATATGAAAACCAAACCTATTCTTATCACCGTGGGCATCCTGGCCTTGCTTGCAGGTGCGTTTCTTTTTATCAGGAGCCGTAATTTAGTTAAGCCAAAAACAGCCGAAATTAATCAATTTTTGTATGCATTCAGCAACCAGGTTAATGAAGGCAGAACAGATTCGTTATTGGCAGATTTTGATGTGAATACCCCTCCGAAGGCATTGAAAAATCTGATCAACCTGCTGGTTGGTAAAAAAGATATTAATAGCAAGGACAAACCACTGGCGTCAATTCATTTGAATGTTGATGCCGCGACAATAACCATTGTCAATTCCGAACTGATCGTTGCAAAGATACCTGCCCAGTTCAGCCGCGAATCATTTGATCCAAAATCATCGGTGCTTACTCTCAAAATACACCAAATTGGCCCTCGCAAGTTCAAAATTATCCAAATTGACGCCCGGGGATTTTTAACAGATTTTTTCGCTTACGAAAATCTGATCAAAAGTAAAATATTATCAGATAAAGATTTATACAGTCCTATCACACTAAAAGCTTTTGAAACGGCAAAGCAGTTGAAATCAAAATACGATAGTGTGGTATGGTTTGCCCACATGGATAATAAGACATATTTCTATGTGGTGAAGGGTAAGTGGGACATGGGCGCGGATATTGATGGTATTTATGACGTTGACAGTCATTCAAGAAGGAAGGCCACTGGTACTTATGCAATGGGATTAGTTAACCCGGATTTAAAAGAAATTATACCAGCCGAATATGATTTGATTTATAATATTAACGGAACTTTCCCGAATATGATCGAGGTAGAGAAAGACAATAAAAAAGGCTTTTTTAATCTTGAAGGGAAAAATATAATTCCGGTTGAATATGATCAGATATTTCCGATAAATGACGAAGTTAACCTGGCTGTATTGAAAAAAGGAGACAATTTTTCTTATCTAAAGAAAGATATGAGCATTACGGAACAAGCAGATCTAAAAATTGCTGACTTTTTCCCTAAGGTCAGGAAGATCAAAAATTCAATAAATATTGACCCCACTAAATTCGATGTGATTACTGAATGCAATTCAAGAGAAGTGCATGACGCTATATATATAGCTCCTTCTTATTTATCTGATTTGAACCTGGTTGATAAGGTAGAGTCATTTAAGAACCCGTTGATGAGAAACCTTGAAGAGGAATCACATTTAGATTATAATGTAAGCATCAGTGATAAAAATGAAGAGCCGGACAATTGGTTTCAAGCTACGTTTTATTCAATCCGGGATCATTTTATCGGCGGGCGTGGCGACTTTTATGACACAAAAAATATTGTGATAGTTGATAAAAAGAAAAATAGGGTATTGACCCATAAAATAGATGTTAACTACACTCCAGGCGATGCAGGTGAACTGCCGGAGTGGATATGCGATGGCAACAACGTAAAAGCCATAAATGATTCGTTATTTGAAGTAAAAGCTGGTGCGATGCTTTGGGTTGATCTTTATGACACCGTCAAAACGATTGTTGGAGGCCCTTACTATCATTATCTTGTAGTAAAAAATAATAAGCTTGTTGAGCTACCTGATAAAAGGAACTTTGGGTTTACCAAGTATATTAAGATGGATGACTCCTATTTAAATGGCTGTTATAATTTGGAAGTCGGAACAAGGTATAATAGTCAGAAGAAAACCATCGATCATTTAACGCCCGAAATACTTCGGTATATGAAGAATGAAATTTACGCCGATTACAGGTATCAATTCAAAGACAAAAGATGGACGGATGTGTTTCAGCCGTTCTATAGTGATGACTCCGGTACGGAATTAAAATCTAACGCTAGTGTCGACGACTCACTAACCACCATCGATAAATACAACATTAACTGGATAAACCAGAAACTGAAGGGTACACAAGAGAAATCGTTAGCTTCACGATAGGGAATGGTAATAAAGGCGATAAGGATATTTGCATTTTTCTGGGTATTTGTGTTGTGCGCAGGCACGATACAATACCTTACCTTCAAGCCGGATACTGCCTTTCTTTCATTGAAGCAGTTTGCTGTGAAAACGGGTATTTACCTACCGGCTTTTTATGCGCATATTTTTGGTGCAAGCACCATCCTTATTGCCGGGTTTTTTCAATTCTCCAAATGGGTTAACAGCAGGAGCAAGCTGCACAAATTGCTGGGCAGAATATATGTATTCGGCGTACTGTTTTTCGCTGCTCCGGGAGCTTATGTAATGACATTTTTCATTAATCGCGGAACAGGTGTTTTTATCTCGTTCTTACTGCAAAATACGTTATGGGTAACCTTTACACTCTACGCGTGGCTGTTAGTTAGAAACCGCAAAATAGACGAGCACATAAGAATGATGCGCCGCAGTTACGCACTGGCTTTTGCTGCCGTAACATTGCGCTTTTATATTTGGTTGTTTACTGTTTTTGGCAATGGCGTTGGCTTTGAAAATAATTATCTCATTATTGCATTTTTGAGCTGGTTACCCAACCTGGTAATTGCAGAGCTGATAAATCATTATGGCCAGAAGCGATTGATCAGCAAAAGTTTATAAATAGAATATATTTACTCCATGAGAAGACGTCCATTATACTTATTGCCTTTGGGCATTGCTATCGGTGCAGGTATCGGCGTTGCGATGAATAATATAGCGATAGGTGTAGCGGTTGGCGTCGCAGTAGGCATAGCCATGTCTATCGTATCACAACGACGCAGATAGCGGAAGCATACTGTTATTTAATTCTCCACCGGCATTTCCCGTAATTGTTTTGGCGTAAGTTTTTCGTATCCGGCAGGGGTAGAGAATATGCCGGCAGGCACGGGCTCAAATTTGATTTCCTTAACTGTGGTTTTGGTCCACAGGCCATTGGTACTTGTGGTAAATGATAAAGGGAAACCTTTGGCGGTATCTAAAGTTGCTGTCAAAGAGTTAGGAATAAGATGAACCTCTTTAGTAAACCAGGCCTCGTCGGTTTCACCGGTTACTTTGTTAGTCAATACATATTTTAATGCCTTATGATGGGCAATTGTTTGCGTATCTACGCTTGCCACATAACTATAACCCAGTTTTGCAGTCGATTCTTGTTCCTGGTCGGCTTTGCTGTAATCGATCACGATTTTTTTATCGCGCGAAGTAAGTAAAACCCGCATGAAGTTGGTAGGCTTGTGGGTGATGATAGTAGTCGATTCATCATTCATTTGCTGTATGCTCACTGCCGAATCACCCTTAAAATAAACCTTTGCAGATTTGGGTAAATAAATCTGATACCTTTTCAAACTATCAGGTAATTGGTAATGAAGATCGTAGGTGATGGATCCCTCCAATACTTTTTTGCGGCTGCATGAATAAAGTAGTGATGTTAACAGAACAAAATACAGAACAATTTTTTTTACCGGCATGATGAATAGTATATGGGCGCAAAGTTATCAAAAATGCCTTTATTCCATCCTCCGGCTTTCTCTAAACATAGAGGAGGGTATCGCGCAGGCCTGTGCTCAGCTAGACTATCACCTGGGGTACGTACGTAATACAGACGCTAAATCCGTAAAACTACGTATGCAATTCCGTAGTTGCCCTAACATCAATGCCGGAACGGGGATATACTTTTGATTATTCATTAACCCGTACCATTATGAGCAAGCTAACTTACATCGAAACCTGCCCCTTAGACCAATTTATTTTGAGAAAAGTATTATCGCGTTACGGCACTTCATGCGAAGTGAGGTGTACCGATAGCAGTATCGGCGTTTTGAGCCTGCTGTCAAGCCGTAGCCTAAGTGCCAAAAATATGCCGGATATGATCGTGCTGGATCTTCATAATCCGGGTATGAATGTTTGGGATTTCCTTGACCGGATAAAATGGTTGTATCCTACTTTTCCGAAACCACTTGAGATATATATCCTGTCTGCCAGTAAGTTTGCAGCAGATGTGGAACGTGCCCGGAAATATTGGTTTGTAAAAGCCTTTATGCTGAAACCAGTAACCAAAGAAATGATTATCGACCTTGTTAACAGGAAGCAGGGTAATACGCGCCGGTTTCCTATGCTGGAGGCAACCAATTGAAACTATTCTGTTTTGCCCTCGACATTTAGGAGAATGCAGGTGGTATGAGGGATACCCAAAGTGGTGCCGGGAGTAATATCCAGGTAATGCATAAGGTATCCGTCTACTATGCCACGCATTACCTGTTGGTAACTGGCCTGAAATTCGGGCATAAGCGGCACGGCCGAATTGCGAAAGGTCATTTTCCCCTTATCATCCACATAAACATACATGATATAGCTGAACGCTTCATAGGCTTTGTGGATGGTGATATTATATTCAGGCGCTATATAGGAGTCTGATACATCTACATCTTCAATAGGTGTCGATTCGGGTATTACTTTTTCTACGGTTATTTTTGGCGAATTGCTTTTTAAGATCACAGGCTCGCGTGCCGCAAAAGAGCTGTCAGGATTTATGCTAGCTTCTTTTATCCTTTTGATGATATAAGCTGTATCCCTTTTATTCGGGACGGCCATGGCGGCAATCTTCGTAGTATCGTGTGATTTTATAAACTTGTCAGAGTAGAATGTCAACACAACTTTCGATCCTTCGTCATCGTCCTTAATAATTTTGTTTTCTACGCGTAAGGCTTGTACTACCATACTATCGGCAGTCAGCTTTTTTAGTTTGAACCAGGCACCCACCATATTAAATATCGAGTCGTGGTCGAAATAAACATGAAAGCCGTAATACCTTTTCATTTTCGGGCTAAATACGTTCACGGAATCATCGGAAATAAAAAATAGTTTCCACGATGGTTCTAACTGGTAGCCTTGTTTATCAAATTTTAACCCGTTGGTATAAACCCGTTGTACTTCGGTAAAATGTGTGCCTTTAAAATCGCCGAAAGGCAACCCGGGGCGCCTGAATTTGTTGCAGGAAAAGCATATCAAAGGAATAAGTAAGATAGCCAGGAAGCGTAACCGTATCATAAATCGGTTCAAAATAGTTAAAAATCAATAATCTTTGAATAAATTGCTTTGTATTCCAACACCTGAGCCATGAAGAAATTATTTCAGCTGATCTTATTCGTGTTGCTAACTGCACTTGCCAACCTGGCTAACGCGCAGCGTAAACAAGTATTGCTTGATTCGTACTTTAATAATGAGCATAAGAAGGATGATCGGGGCATTAGCATATCCTATCATTACAAATGGAACGAAGTGGATAATGATGGTTTTTCCATTTTTAAAGAAGCCTTTAAAAATGCAGGCGCCAGCGGGATAACTATGCTTTATCGCGCTCCTGACCCGGATGTTCTGGGTTCTGCTGATGTTTATATTATCGTCGATCCGGACACTAAAAAAGAAAGCCCCAATCCAAAATATATCAGGCCCGAGCATGTGGAAGTGATACGCAATTGGGTAAAACAGGGAGGGGTTTTATTACTGATGGCCAATGACAGCGCTAATGTAGAGCTAAAACATTTTAATACACTCGCCGAGCGTTTTGGTATTCATTTTAATGACGACCTGCGCAATCATGTAAAGGATGATGCGCATTTTAAAGATGGCGCCTTAATGGTAGATGAAGGTAACCCGGTGCTGGTAAGCGCTAAGAAGATATTTATGAAAGATATCTGCTCGCTCACGCTCAGTTTTCCTGCCGAACCTGTATTGAAAGATGGCGATGCTGTTATTATCGCGGTTTGCCGCTATGGCGCAGGTACCGTGTTGGCTGTTGGCGATCCCTGGTTGTATAACGAATATACTAATGGTCGGTTACCAAAGGGATTTGATAATGACAAGGCTGTTAATGATTTAGCGCATTGGCTGATTCAGCAGATACCGGAATAAACGCGATTTTAGGATTTTTATGATTATCCTGATAAATCCCGTTAATCGTTTAATCGTGTCAATTATAGCAGCAGCGTATCCACCCTATGCGCATGCACAATACTATCGCAAGGCGACCATGAGAATATGGTAAACCTACCGTCTTGCGATGCTACCAACGCAAAAGCATCACGCTGATCGTAAACAAATTGAGCAGCTGCAAAATGGCGCGTGCCGCCATCCTGGCCCGGAGCCATCAATTGAGCTTCGCTGTCGATGATTGGTTCAGTCACCATGATTTCTTTTACAGTTTCGCCACCATGCGGACGGGTGATCTTGGCACCAAATGCCAAAAGTTCGTGCCGGTCGTTAATGATGGTGGCTCCATCAACAGCAGTAAGTCCGGCCACGCAATCAATCTCCTTCGAAAGCTCTTCTTTCCATAAGGTCAGGTTGCGGTCGTTTATATTTTGCGTCATCAGCCTCGAGAGCCCATTAAATGAAGGTGAAACAGCGTAGGAGATAGGGTCAATAATTGATTCGCGCCATTTGTTACTATCGGATGGTACGATTAATAACAACCCACCATGACCATGTGCCCGCATAGATACAGCCAGCTGCACATGCACATTGACAGGATTATTCCACGATAGCTGCGATGAAAATCCAAGTAACGATGATAATAACGCCGGGCAATCCGGTACATTAATGCTTTGCTCGTCCACTACTTTCACTTCGTCGCCTTTTAAAACCGCTACGTTCACAAATTTTCCGAATCCATCCACGCGGCGGTGCTTGATTACCAATAAACCCGGTTCAACTACTTCCAGTACAAAACAGAATCCGGGAATATCGTGCGTAGTGCCCCAGATATATAATTCACCTTCTTGCTGCCAAACGCCTAAGTGGATGCCTGAACGCTCAACCGCAGGCGCCAGTTTGATTAAAGCGTCGGTGGTGAGTGCAATACGTTGTTCAAAAACTAAGGGTTGAGACGATTGGTTGGGTGGCAAAAACGCCAGTGATATTTTAGGTGAACGCCCTTCTTCTTTTCTCAGGCTGGTCCAGAAAGCGGTGTCAATAATGGCTTCTATGGTACGTTTGTCAGGCTGGCAGGCAATCCCGCCCTCACCACCTTTGCCGGCTTCGGCTATCTGCAATGCAAAATGCGATTCGATAGCCCCTGATACTAAACGTGCTGCTTTGTAAGATGTTTCACTTATCATTGACCTGATTCCTGTGTTCATAGAAAGATTGAGAAAAATTAGATCCCTAATTTAATCCAATTTACCTTGCCGCTATACCGGTACTATAAAATATTACTTTAATATGCCTTTTTTTGATGAGGTTTACAAACCGGTTACGGTGTGAGTGTGCTTTTGCAGCTGTGTTTCATTGATGATGCGGATACTTTTCCCGGTAACTTCTACCAGTTTCTCATCAGTGAATTCATTCATCACCTTAAAAAGCGTTTCGTAAGATGCCCCGGCGTATGAGGAAAGATCCTGCCTGGTAAGTTCGATGCCGATAGAACCACCCTGATTTAAACCAAACTGGTTTTTAAGATTGATAAGCGCCTGGGCGATGCGGCCTTTAACCGGCATGTGAACAAGGTTACGGACACGCTTTTCCGACTCTTGCAGTTCATTGGCCATAAAACGCATCAGCTTGTAGGTGAGATTGTTATTTACCTGCAGGGTTGACTCGAAAAAATCAATATCAATATAGCAAACAACCACAGGCTCTAATGCGGTGGCCGAGACAAGATAATTAGAATCATCACCTAAGCCGGTATGACCCAGTATTTCTCCTGCTTTGGCGAAGCGTATGATCAGGTCTTTTTCGTCGTCCCATTTCTTGTGCACTTTCACATTCCCTGAATAGAGAAAATAGATGCCTTTTACAGGTTCACCTTCCTGGAAAATTGGATGACCTTTTTTGACGGAAATATTTTGCTTACGTGCTGCAATGGCGGGGAGCCAGTCTTTGAGGCAAAGACGGCACATAAAGCAGCTTTTCAGATCGCACCCGTTGTTGTTTTTCATTCCCGGGTACAATATTAAATTTTTCGGATGAAATTATTCGTTGCAGCTTTTTAAATAGCTCTCAATCGACCATCGGCCCGAACCGATAATTGCAAATAGTACCAGTAATATCAATGCAACAACGGACGAAGCCATGTCGGTATTAAATGGTGACTGCAACACATTAATGAAGAACACGGCTCCGAACACCACCGGGATCTGCATTATTGCTGAAAAACGTGTCATTATTCCCAAGGCGATCAATGTTCCGCCTACCATATGCACAAAAGTGACGTAATAGACCAGTAACATCAGCAGCCAGGGCGCAACGGTAATATCTGTGCGGGTTTCGATAAGAGATTGCAGGTTGGCAGTATTGTCCATAAAACCGAGCCCTTTTAATAATAAAAATACGCCCAGAAGTATGCGGATGATATCCAGGAAACGGGGGTGGTGACTATCTCCCCATTTCTCTATTCGGTGGATCACATTCATATGAAATCTCCTTTGTAACAAGTTTTTGACAAACCGCCAAATCAAATATAACGAAAACTTTACATTGATCCAAGAAAATTACTGGCTAAAAACCTGTTTTGTAAATCAAGTATAAATATTGTTTAAACAATAAAAATATATCTATATATGCTAATTTATATTGATAAAATATTAATTAAACAATGTTTTTATTTTGACTATTCTAAATTCTTTGTTATTTTTGCCTCAAATTTTACGGCATACATCAAAACTTTTTATTCGCACGTAAATTCTCCTTTTATATTATACGCATGAAAATCACAGGATACGCAAACGGCATTCCTATCTCGCCTTTATTAAACTACTTGCCCGGGACTAAAGAGGACGCCAAAAAAAGTGTTATTTTAAAAAAGCGGCTCATCACTATTTCGCTCTTGTGTATAGCGGTGGCTGCAGCGATAAGTTTGATTGCCAAATTTTTGGTTACGCTGATCAATCTGATCACCAACATATCTTTTTATGGGACCTTCTCTCTGAAATTCCAAAGTCCGGCTTACAACCACTTAGGGCTGTGGGTGCTCATTATACCTGCCATTGGCGGTATAGTGGTTGGCCTGATGGCCCTATATGGCTCAAAAGCTATACGCGGGCACGGCATACCGGAGGCAATGGAGCAGATATTAGTTAATCAAAGTAAAATAAAACCGCTTATTACTTTTCTGAAGCCGGTATCATCTGCAATTGCAATAGGAACCGGTGGCCCGTTCGGTGCTGAAGGCCCGATCATAGCTACCGGGGGGGCATTGGGCTCAACATTGGGGCAGATTTTCAGGATTACGTCCAACGAACGTAAAATTATTCTTGCCGCTGGAGCAACCGCCGGTATGTCGGCCATATTTGGTACACCGATAGCCGCAGTTTTCCTGGCGATTGAATTATTGTTGTTCGAGTTTTCGCCTAAAGCGATCCTTCCGGTTGCTTTGGCGTGTATCACCGGCGCAGCAGGGCACCACTTGTTGTTTGAATCAGGACCGGTATTCCCTATGCCAGATGTTGCGGTTCCGAACAATATCGCGCTTGCGGTTTATAGCTTTATGGGCGTTATCATCGGCTTTTTAGCAATGGGGCTCACCAAAGCCGTTTACTGGATTGAAGATGCTTTTGAAAAACTACCTATACACTGGGCTTGGTGGCCTGCACTTGGTGGTTTGGCGGTTGGTGCTGTTGGTTATTTTGCTCCACATACACTTGGTGTAGGTTACGATAATATCACTAATCTTTTATCCGGCAATTTGCCACTCACTATTATATTAAGCTTGTGCTTCTTTAAATTTATCTCATGGGCCATTGCATTGGGCAGCGGCACTTCAGGCGGTACACTTGCACCATTGTTGACCATGGGTGGAGCAGCAGGCGCTATTTTGGGTATCGTGGTTTCAAAGAACTTCGCAGAGGTGGGGATCAGTATACCAATGGCTGCCCTGATCGGCATGTCGGCTATGTTTGCAGGTGCATCTAGGGCTTATCTTACCAGTATTACCTTCGCACTTGAGGCTACTATGCAATCACATGCTTTATTGCCTTTGTTGGGAGCTTGTACCGCATCTTATCTTATTTCATTCTTCCTGATGGAAAACACCATCATGACGGAGAAAATAGCCCGCAGGGGAGTTTTCACACCAGATTCTTTCGAACCGGATCTGTTGCAGAAGCTTACCGTAGCTCAATTAATGAACGAAAGCGATGTAGTACTGGCTTCGCAAAACCCTGTTAAAGAGGTAAAGCAATGGTTGGAGGAAAGTCACGACCAAAGCAATTACTTTATGACGGTTGATAATGACGGGTCATATTCCGGTATTTTAAAGCGAACTGACCTGTTCTCGCCTGGCCTAAAAACTGATCATACCATAAAGGACATTTTAAAGCCTGTTCATTTTTTCCTTAAAAATAATGATAGCCTGCGTACCGCTGTAGAAATAATGGCGAAACATAATACCGAAGCACTTCCGGTTATAGCAGCAAAAGGAGGTAAGATAATGGGCATGCTTACATACCCTGATGTGTTAACTGCCTACAAGCATCACATTGAGGAGAATGAAACCGCAAATACACATATATCGCTCAAACGCCGCAGGATGAAAATGCTGATCAGGGGGAAGAAATTAATTCATGTTAATTATGTGTCAAAATAACAATTATTAATGGTATAAATTACTACCTTCAGAATAATAGTACCTTGTGAAATGAATGCCTCCCCTAAAAAAAGAGGCGTTTTTTTGTTCTTACAGCTGTTCAAAATTATTATTGAAATAAATTTGATATTTTATAAGTGTTATTTATACATTTATAAGCATGAAACCTAAATTATTTTTGGCATTGGTACTGGGTACCCTGTGCCTAAAAACTTTTGCGCAAAAAACTGCGAGCGCTGATATTAGTAGTGATTCAAAATCAACAGTCAGCCGTTTTATTTATGGCCAGTTTGCCGAACATTTAGGGCATGGCATATACGGTGGTTTTTGGGTCGATAAAGATTTGCCTGTTGAAAAACAGGACCGCATACGCCTTGACGTGGTAAATGCATTGAAGAAAATAAAAATTCCGGACCTGCGCTGGCCGGGCGGATGCTTTGCTGACGAGTACCATTGGCGCGATGGTATCGGTCCGCGCGATCAACGCCCTAAAATGGTGAACACCAATTGGGGTAATGTAACCGACGATAACAGCTTCGGTACGCATGAATTTTTAGACCTGTGTAAGCTGATAGGATGCGAACCATATATTGCAGGTAACGTTGGCAGCGGAACAGTGGAAGAAATGGCTAAATGGATAGAGTACCTGAACCTTGATGGTGAAAGCACCATGGCCAATTTACGCAAGCAAAACGGTCACCCTGAGCCATATAAAGTTACTCTTTGGGGTGTAGGGAACGAGAGCTGGGGCTGCGGCGGCAGCATGACACCGGAGTATTATTCAGATCTATACAAGCGATATGCAACTTATGCAAGAAATTATCCGGGCTCACAACTTAAAAAAATAGCCAGCGGACCAAACTCCGATGATTATAACTGGACCGAGGTAGCTATGAAAAAAATAGGTACTGATATGTGGGGCCTGTCTCTGCATTATTATACCGTGCCTACCGGAAACTGGGGACATAAAGGCTCAGCTACCAGTTTTGATGAAGGCGAATACATCAATACTATGGTGAATTGCCTGCATATGGAGGAACTGGTTACCAAGCATTCGGCCATAATGGATAAATACGACCCTGAAAAGAAAGTTGCATTGGTAGTTGATGAATGGGGGGTTTGGACCGATGTTGAGCCGGGAACTAATCCGGGTTTCCTGTATCAGCAAAACAGTCTGCGTGATGCACTTATTGCGGCCACCAATCTAAATATCTTCCAGAACCATTGTGATAGGGTAAAAATGGCAAACCTTGCGCAAACCGTCAATGTGTTACAGTCACTTATACTTACTGATAAGGAAAAAATGCTGTTGACGCCTACCTACCACATTTTCGATCTGTACAAAGTTCACCAGGATGCAAAATATCTTCCTGTAAAACTGAGTACTCCTGACTACGAGTTTAATGGTAAAAAAATACCGGCTGTGAATATTTCTGCTTCGCAGGATGCCGCGGGCAAAATCCATATTTCGCTGGTGAACCTTGATCCGCATAATACCATCAAGGTGTCAACCTCATTGGGCGATTTACACTGGAATAAGGTAACCGGTCAGATATTAACCTCGGCTAATTTAACTGATGTAAATACTTTCCAGTCGCCTGAAAAAGTTCATATCACCAATTTTAACGGTGCAAAAAGAGAAGGCGGTAAACTTAGTGTTGATCTGCCGGCAAAATCGGTTGTAACGTTGGAGTTGAATTAATTCCGCGTTTAAATAGCAGTTGTAGCAGTAGCAAAGATCCTTTCAATGAAAAGAAGCTACCGTGCAACTGCTATTTATTACCCTTCCTGTTCGTTGATGCCCTTATAATTAAATTAGGTTTTATGCTGATGGTTTTAGGGTTACGTGACAATTCATCTTTTACCATTTCTTTGAAGTACAACTCCGCTACTGTTTTACCCATATCGAGGCTAAACTGATCAATAGTGGTAATTGAAGGGCTTGTTATTTCTGTGAATGCTTCATTAGAATACCCGCATATACCCAATTCCGAAGGCACCTTTATACCCATTGCCAGGGCTACCTCTAATACCCCCAAGGCTGAAAAGTCAGAAGTAGAAGCAAATATAGCATCAGGCGGCTCCGGCAAGTTCAAAAGCCGCCTTGTGCCTTCAGCCCCCAATTCTTTGGTCCAGGCATTTTCAACTATGAGTTCGTCATTAACAGGCATATGATGTTTTCTCATTGCCTTCAGATAGCCCGCTTTTCTTTGCCTGAAAATATCCAATTTTTGAGGCCCCTCAAGCAAGGCAATTCGTTTATATCCTTGTTCAATCATGTGCGATACTGCTTCCATAGATATCTGTTCAGTGTCATTGATCACTTTCAATGTTTCCAGTTCATTGGTTACACGGTCAAATTGTATCAGCTGTATACCGCTGTCAATTACACTTTGCAGGTGCGCATAATCGCCACCTTCGGCTGACAGGGATATTACAATACAATCCACATGCTGATTGATCAGCGTATTTATGCACAGTATCTCTTTTTCATGTGATTCATTTGATTGGCAAATGATCAGATTGTATCCCTTTTGGTAAGATGCCTCCTCAATACCGGCTATAACATTCGAAAAAAAGTTTTGGTTAATGCGGGGTACAATAACGCCAATGGTTTTTGATTGCCCTTTCCGAAGATTTGAAGCAAGCGTATTGGGCTTATAGTTAAGCTCGGCAGCCGTAGCATGAACCAGCTTACGGGTTTCTTCATTAATATTGCTGTTGTTATTGAGCGCCCTGGATACAGATGAGGCGGCAATATTTAGCTTTTTGGCAATATCATAAATGGTGGTTCTTTTTTTAGGCCTCATATCCGTTTGTAAAAATGCAAAAAATAATTTGTGCAATCGATTGCAATTTAAAATTAATAATTTAATTTAGGCCGGTTGAAAATGAATGATCGTACATTAGAAAACGATTGATCAAAATCAATTATGAACCCAATAAAACATGTTATTACTAGGTATTGATATCGGAACATCATCCGTTAAGGTAACCATTGTTGATTCGGCTACACAAACTGCTATAGCTGCGGCGCAGCACCCTGATGGAGAAAGCCCGATTTTGGCACACCAGCCCGGTTGGGCCGAGCAATCGCCCGATATGTGGTGGCAGCAATTGCAGCATGCCATACAACTTTGCAATAATAGCGGCAAATATAATCCGCATGATATTGCAGCTATTGGTATTGCTTATCAGATGCACGGTCTTGTGTTGGTGGATAAAAACCAGCATGTGCTTCGCGACAGTATTATATGGTGCGATAGCCGTGCTGTTGAAATAGGCAACAAAGCATTTGCAGCAATTGGCGAAGAGAAATGCCTGAAGCACCTGCTTAATTCACCTGGAAATTTTACGGCATCCAAATTAGCATGGGTAAAAGAAAATGAACCTGCTATCTATGAGCAGATCGACAAGATCATGCTGCCCGGTGATTTTATCGCTATGAAACTCTCGGGGGATATCACTACTTCGGTATCTGCATTATCAGAAGGCATTTTTTATGATTTTGTAAATGACAACCTATCAGCTGATGTGGTTAAATATTTTGGATTTAGCAAAAGCCTGTTCCCGGTTGTAAAGCCCGTATTCTCTAGTCATGGTACTCTATCGCGTTCGGTTGCTGAGAAATTGAGATTAAAGGCAGGCATTCCTATCACCTATAAAGCTGGGGACCAGCCGAATAATGCGCTTTCATTAAATGTGTTAAATCCAGGTGAAGTAGCTGCTACAGCAGGGACTTCAGGAGTAATCTACGGTGTAAGCGATAAACTGGCTTACGATCCGCAATCAAGGGTGAATACCTTTGCCCACGTAAATTATACTGAAAAACAGAAAAGATTGGGAGTGTTGCTCTGCATCAATGGTACGGGCAGACTGTATAGTTGGGTAAGAAGTGTGTTTGGTTCAGGATTAAGCTATGCACAAATGAATGAAAAAGCTGCTGATGCACCTCTTGGTAGTTATGGCCTGCGGATGCTGCCATTTGGCAACGGGACCGAGCGTATGCTTTGCAACAAACCCATTGGCTCTCAGATGCATAATATTGATTTTAACCTGCACAGCCAGGCGCATATTTTAAGGGCGGTGCATGAGGGTATTGCCTGTGCTTTCAGGTATGGGTTAGATATTATGCGGAGTAACGGCATGAACCCTTCGGTGATCCGTGCGGGTAGTGCAAATCTGTTCCTGAGCGAATTATTTACCAATTGCTTCGTTAATGCAACAGGTGTACCTGTCGAACTATATAATAATGATGGCAGCACAGGAGCGGCTTTAGGAGCTGGAATAGGAGCAGAAATTTATACCTCGCCAGCAGAAGCATTCACTCAAATGAAGAAGTTAAAAGTAGTGGAACCGACAGGAAATAAGTTTGAGCCTGTTTACCAGGACTGGAAGCACCTGCTTGAAACCCAATTACAACAAATAAATCACTAATTCAATCAATTACTAATTATGATAACTACAGGAGAAAAGGAATTTTTTAAAGGAATAGGCCAGGTAAAGTACGAAGGCCCACAGAGCGACAATCCGCTGGCATTCCGCTGGTATGATGCCGATAAGATAGTGGCGGGGAAATCAATGAAAGATCATTTGCGGTTTGCATGCGCTTATTGGCATTCATTCTGCGGTTCGGGTGCTGATCCGTTTGGCGGGCCAACCCACCTTTTTCCCTGGGATGAGAAAGCTGATGCCGTTGAACGTGCAAAAGATAAAATGGATGCGGCTTTTGAGTTCATCACCAAAATGGACCTGCCTTATTACTGCTTCCATGATGTGGATGTGGTTGATTATTCCAATGATATAAATGACAATGACCGTCGTTTACAGGCTATGGTAGAGTATGCCAAACAAAAACAAGCGGCAAGTGGCGTAAAGCTACTTTGGGGAACTGCCAATTTATTCTCTCATCGAAGATACATGAACGGTGCAGCTACTAATCCGGACTTTCATGTGCTTAGCCATGGTGCTGCACAGGTTAAAGCTGCTTTGGATGCTACCATTGCATTAGGTGGTGAAAACTATGTTTTCTGGGGTGGCCGCGAAGGTTATATGACCTTGCTGAACACTGACATGAAGCGTGAGCAGGAACATCTGGCTCAATTTTTACATGCATCAATCAACTATGCCCGTAAACAAGGTTTCAAAGGAACTTTCTTTATCGAACCAAAACCTTGCGAGCCAACCAAGCATCAATATGACTATGATGCAGCGACCGTATTTGGCTTTTTGCAGAAATATGATTTGCTGGGAGATATGAAACTAAACCTGGAAGTAAACCATGCGACTTTGGCGGGCCATACCTTCCAGCACGATCTGCAGGTTGCTGCTGACGCAGGTTTGTTAGGCTCAATTGATGCTAATCGCGGCGACGCACAAAACGGCTGGGATACCGACCAGTTCCCGAACAATATTAACGAGGTAGTGGAATATATGCTGATCATCCTGGAAGCAGGCGGTTTAGCAGGTGGTGGTATTAACTTCGATGCGAAGATCCGCAGAAACTCAACTGACCCAGCCGACCTGTTCTATGCTCACATTGGCGGTATGGACATTTTTGCACGGGCGCTTGTCATTGCTGATCAGATACTTCAGAAGTCAGATTATAAGAAGGTCAGGAAAGACCGTTATGCCTCATTTGACAGTGGCACAGGCAAAGCTTTTGAAGAAGGGAAAGTGGGCCTTGAAGAACTGAGAGATTATGCAGTTGCCAACGGTGAACCTAAAACGTTGAGCGGCAGACAAGAATATCTGGAAAATTTGGTAAATCGATTTATATAATTTATAATTGTCAAACCAACAATAAAAACCTAAAGTCAATGCATAGTTTATCCTTCGGCGATTATGTCGTATTTTTTATCTACTTTATTATAGTTTCCGGTTATGGATTATGGGTCTACAAGCATAAGCATAACAAAGATACCACATCAAAAGGCTACTTTTTAGCTGAAGGTTCATTAACCTGGTGGGCAATAGGGGCTTCGCTTATAGCCTCCAACATTTCTGCCGAGCAAATGGTCGGCATGAGTGGTTCGGGCTTCAAAATGGGCTTAGCTATATCTACTTACGAGTGGATGGCGGCAGCAACATTGGTCATAGTAGCAGTTTTCTTCATACCGGTATATCTTAAGAATAAGATATTTACCATGCCGCAATTTCTGAGCCAGCGTTACAATGATAAAGTAGCCATGATCATGGCTATATTTTGGCTCGCGCTGTACATTGTTGTTAACCTGATGTCCATCCTTTACCTGGGCGCTGTTGCAGTACATGGTATTTCTGGAATAAATATTCACACTTGTATATGGATGCTTGCTATATTCTCGGTGATCATCACACTGGGGGGTATGAAAGTAATTGGTTATACCGATGTTATCCAGGTATTTGTATTGATATTAGGTGGCTTAATGGCAACTTACCTTGCTTTAAACCTCATAAGCGAAAAAGCCGGCACAACTGGTGTTTTACACGGCCTTGTACTGCTAAAGCAGCAGGCAAGCGACCATTTTGACATGATATTTCAAAAGGACAATGCCAACTACATGGACCTTCCGGGACTTTCTGTTCTGATCGGCGGTATGTGGATCACCAATCTGAATTATTGGGGATGTAACCAATACATTACCCAAAGGGCTCTGGGTGCCGACTTGAAGACCGCCCGCGGTGGTATTTTGTTTGCAGCGTTCCTTAAGTTACTGATGCCTGTTATCGTGGTACTGCCCGGCATCGCCGCTTATGCATTATACCAAAAAGGGATGTTCCACCAGGAAATGATGACCTCAACCGGTATTCTTGATCCGAATAAAGCATATCCTTCTATACTAAACCTGCTTCCCGGCGGCTTAAAAGGATTGTCTTTTGCAGCGCTTACTGCAGCTATTGTAGCGTCATTGGCCGGCAAAGCAAATAGTATCGCTACTATTTTCACAATGGATATTTATAAAAAAGCAATCAAGCCTGCTGCTACAGATAAGCAAATGGTTTCTTTAGGAAAAATATCTGTAGTGGTGGCTATGGTATTAGGCGTAGTTCTATCTGAATTTATAGGCGAAAAATTAATGGGCGAGGGCAAATCCGGATTCCAGTATATACAGGAATACACAGGCTTTGTATCGCCTGGTATATTTGCCATGTTTATTTTGGGCTTTTTCTGGAAAAAGGCTACATCCAATGCGGCTTTATTCGCTACTGTAGGGGGCTTTATATTTTCGATGTTCCTTAAGCTTGCCCCTAAATTCATGAACCTGGAATTCCTGTCACCTTTCGGCTTTTCTAAATTAGTATTGCAGGACGATAAAGTTACCCGGTTGTATGAAATACCATTCTTCGATCGGATGGGTTTTGACTTTATCGTTTGTATGGTGGGTATGTATGTGATATCTATGATAGAAACGGCCAAAGGCGCCAAAACACATGGATTGGAAGTGGATCCTTCTATGTTTAAAACCAGTAAGGGTTTTACAATCGGTGCTGTCGCAATTTGCGTTATCCTGACTGTATTATATACTGTTTTTTGGTAATAGTAATAACCTCTTCATAAAAAAAGCGATGGGGTAATCCATCGCTTTTTTTATGGCAAGTAATCTACCGGACAGATCAAATTTATCGTCGATTAATTCTATATTTGAACTCTTAATTAATAATCCATCTCCCTGATGTTTAGTAATCTCGAACAAACTTTCCGCTGGTATGGACCTTCTGACCCTGTAACGCTGACCGCCGTCAGGCAAACCGGAGCTACGGGCGTGGTGAATGCCCTGCATCATATTCCGAGTGGTGAAGTATGGCCGATCGAAGAGATCGAAAAACGGAAAAATTTTATCCATGCCGCTGGTTTAACCTGGTCGGTGGTGGAAAGTGTGAATATCCACGAGAGCATTAAAACAGCCAGTGCTGACCGTGAGCAATACGCTGAAAAATACATTGAGAGCTTAACGAACCTATCTAAAGCCGGTATTAAGACTGTATGCTACAATTTTATGCCTGTGCTGGATTGGACGCGTACGGATATCGATTTCCGTTTACCGAATGGGGCTTCGGCATTGCGCTTTCATGCTTCGGCTATGGCAGCGTTCGATCTCTATATTTTGGAACGTGAGGGGGCCTATAGAGACTTTACTCCTGATCAACAGCAAAAGGCCAAAGCTTATTTAGATAGCCTTGCCGACGACCAAAAGAAGCAATTGATTACCAACATCATGGCTGGCCTGCCTGGCACCAAAGATGTGTTGACTATTGATCAGTTTAAAGGCCACCTGGAAAAATATAAAGGCATAGATGCTGAGCAATTAAAGCAAAATCTTACCTGGTTTTTGCAGGCTATTATTCCCGATGCAGAGAAACTGGGTATCAGGATGTGTATCCACCCTGATGATCCACCGTTCCCGATATTGGGTTTGCCGAGGGTTGTATCAACTGAAAGCGACTTGCTGAACGTGGTTAATGCATCGCCATCAATGAGCAATGGGCTTACGTTTTGTACAGGTTCATTAGGGGCAAGGGGTGATAACGATCTGCCTGCAATGATTGGTAGGTTAGGCAAGTATATTCATTTCCTGCACTTACGAAACGTTCAGCGTGAAAATGACGGCAGCTTTTATGAGGCAGATCATTTGGGCGGCAGCACTAATATGTATGCGGTGATGAAGGCCGTTTTACAGGAGCAGAAAGACAGGGCAGATAGCGGGCGGGCTGATATTGCTATACCAATGCGCCCGGATCATGGTCATAAATTGCTGGATGATTTTAATTATGATACTTTTCCGGGCTATTCAGCAACTGGTCGACTTAAAGGTCTTGCTGAATTGAGGGGCTTGGAAATGGGTATTAAAAACGCGCTTTATCAGTAACTATGAACGAGCCTTTGAAAATACAAAAACAGGGTAAGGTCCTTTCATTCGGGGAATTGCTGTTACGTATATCGCCTGATGAGGGCGGCGAATGGTTGAAAGAAAATTCATTCCCGTTTTTTATTGCAGGTGCTGAGTTAAACGTGGCTACCGCACTTGCGGTATGGGGCGTTCCCTCAAAATATATTACTGCGCTGCCGGATAACGGCATGGCGCATCAGATCATTGGTTTTCTCGAGGATCAAAATATAGATCTTTCTGATGTGCTTTATCAAGGAACCAGACTTGGTTTATATTTCCTCACAAAAGGAAAAGACCTGAAGAATGATGCCTTGATCTATGACCGTGCGCATTCTGCGTTTTCAGAATTAAAGCCTGGGATGATTGACTGGGATAAACATTTTGAAGGAGTAAACTGGTTCCATTTCAGCGCTATTTGTCCGGCTATCAATCAGAATGTAGCTGATGTGTGCAAAGAGGCCCTGGAGATCGCTTCGCGTAAAAACATAACTGTATCTGTTGATCTGAACTATCGCTCCAAACTGTGGAAATACGGTAAAAAGCCGGAAGAAATTATGCCCGAACTAGTGCAGTATTGCGACCTGATAATGGGTAATGTGTGGGCGGTGGAAACTATGCTGGGTATTCCAGTAACCCCGGATATTCACGAATCAGGGCAAAAAAGTATTTACCTGAAAGAAGCTTTAAAAACGTCTGAAGAACTGATAAAGCAATATCCAAAATGTAAAGCAGTAGCCAATACATTCAGGTTTGATGCAAAAAAAGAAGTAAGCTATTATGCTGCCTTGTATACAGGTGATGATCTTTATTCATCGAATGAGTACTGTTCGTCGGAGATCGTTAATAAAGTAGGCAGCGGCGATTGTTTTATGGCAGGACTGATCTACGGATTTTATAATAACTTCGATCCGCAGCAAACTTTGGAATTTGCCACGGCAGCTGCCTTCGAGAAATTATTTATTGAAAGCGATACCACTAATATACCGGCGGAGGAGATACTGGCGAAGTTAAGTGGTTGATTAAGTTGGATTGAGTTGATTAGATTAGCTAAATTAGATAGCAACTCAATCAACTATACAACTTGATCTAGACTCAATCAACTTACTCAACCTAATCCAACTCAATCAACTAAACAAAACAATGAAACAAAAACAAGCGGTACTGGATAGCATTATAAAACAGGGCATGTTGCCTTTATATTTTTATGAGGATGCAGATGTAAGTGCAGAAATAATGCGTACGCTGTACCAGGCCGGCGTTCGTGTGATGGAATATACCAACCGCGCAAAAGAAGCTTTCGAAAATTTTGTGGTTTTGAAATCTGTTCAGGAAACAGAAATGCCAGATCTGTTTCTGGGTATAGGTACGGTGAAGACAGAGGAAGATGCCGACAGCTATATTAATGCCGGTGCCGATTTTATAGTTGCCCCAACCATTAACCCCGCAATAGCGGATATGGTAAATGAGTTGGATGGTTTATATATTTCCGGGTGCATGACGCCCACAGAAATACACCTGGCCCAGCAGCATAAGGTTGCTTTGATAAAAATATTTCCGGCTAATGTTTTAGGCCCGGGTTTTGTGAGCGCTGTTTCGGATGTTTTCAGGGGACAATTGTTTATGCCTACAGGTGGTGTTGATCTGAGCTATGAAAATATCAATGGCTGGTTTAAGGCCGGAGTTTGTGCGGTGGGTATGGGCAGTAAACTGATCACTAAAGAGATTTTGCAGAACGAACAGTATGATGTGTTGTACAACAACACTGTAAATGTTTTACAATTGATCCAATCGGCCAGACAAGTATGAACGAGAAACCGGGTAATTACAGATGGGTGATTTGTGCGCTGATATTTTTTGCCACCACTATTAATTACCTGGATAGAGCCGTAATCAGCTTATTGAAATCGACCCTCACCGCCGATTTCAAATGGAATGATGGTGATTATGCCAATATAGAGGTAGCCTTTAAAATTGCCTATTCATTGGGCTTGTTATGTGCGGGCAGGCTTATAGATAAGCTTGGCACCAAAATGGGCTATTTTTTTTCGACCCTTTTATGGAGTGTATCGGCAGTATTGCACGCGTTGGTTAGCAGCACTTTTGGATTCATTGCAGTACGTTCTGCATTGGGCTTGAGTGAAGCAGGTAATTTCCCTTCAGCTATAAAAACAGTTGCAGAATGGTTCCCTAAAAAAGAGAGGGCGCTGGCTACGGGTATATTCAATTCAGGGGCCAACATAGGGGCTATCGTGGCTCCATTAACCGTACCTTTTATAGCAGTAGCCTGGGGTTGGCGTTGGGCATTTGTAATAACCGGTTCTATTGGGGCTATCTGGCTGGTTTTATGGTTGATCTTTTATGAAGTACCTGCCCGGCAAAAACGCATCGGCAAACCCGAACTCGATTATATTAACAGTGATGCAGATGAGCCGGGTCATACCGCTCAGGCTCATGAAGGTGAAAAAATATCATGGGGGAAACTGCTCAGCTATAAACAAACCTGGGCATTCTCTATCGGGAAATTTTTAACGGACCCGATCTGGTGGTTCTATCTTTTCTGGCTGCCTGATTTTTTGGAGAGCCAGTATGGTTTAAAAGGTACGGCGATTGCATTGCCTGTGGCTTTAGTTTATACTATTTCTACATTTGGCAGTATTTATGGCGGTTATCTCCCTAAAAGCCTGATCGAAAAAAATTGGCCGGTATTTAAAGCGCGTAAAACTTCTATGCTGATCTATGCTTTTGCCGTTATCCCCATTGTTTTTGCGCAGATACTGGGGAGTGTTAATATGTGGCTGGCGGTAGTTATTATCGGTCTGGCAGCTTCGGCTCACCAAGCCTGGAGCGCTAATATCTTTACCACTGTTTCGGATATGTTTCCTAAAAGAACTGTTGGTTCAGTAACGGGAATTGGGGGTATGTTCGGCTCGGTAGGCAGTGTATTATTATCGCTTTTGGTGCAGAAAAATTTGTTTGTGCATTATCGTTCTATTCATCATATCGAAATAGCTTATTACATCATGTTTTTTGTATGTGGTGGTGCATATTTACTGGCGTGGTGTATTATGCATTTTCTGGTGCCTAAGATGAAGCCGGTTGATTTGTAATGCAAGGCGTATGTTAACGCGAGTGCATTATCGCAGAGTCCCGTCCGGCGTTTTTACTCCATCCTCCTCCTGCCTCTAAATTTAGAGAAAGGTATCGCACGGCCCTTACTTTTAACGGGGATTAGTTATTCTCTGCAACCGCCATCGGCTCATATCTCACCGGAAAGTTCACCGAACTGGCAATAAAGCAAAGCTCGCCGGCTTTGTGATGCAATTCATTAGCTTTATCAATCATCGAGCTATCTTTTACCGTTACTACAGGTTTTAAAGTTACTTCGGTAAAATGACCGCCGCCATCGGGCGTTTCTACCATATTGCCAGCCGCATGGTCAACATAATCAGTCACCACTACACCGCCTATGGCGCATAAATGCAGGTAAGCCAGCATATGGCAGGCGGAAAGAGAAGCCACCATTAAGTCTTCCGGGTTATAGCGTGTTTTATCGCCCCGAAATGCCGGATCGGATGAGCAGTCGATATCTGCCTTTAACTCGGATTGGATGATATGATTGCGATCATACGAGCGGTAATCACTGGTGCCGGTGCCGCGGTTGCCGGTCCACTTAACGGTTAAACTATAGTTGTGCGATTTGTTCATAGCAGTAGAATTATTTAGGTTTGCCGGATTAATCACCCTAATAGGGTGACTATTTTATATCTCAAATAAACGTAATTTGATAATAGATTTACGAAAAAGGTGTGTTGTTACAAATGACGTTTAAAACTCCGACAAAACATATTATAAAAATCAAGCTGACCATAATGTGCAGGCCTTTGTGTGTTTTGTTACTCATCCTGCTTTGTCATTTAACTTCCCTGGCCCAGAAATACACCTTTTCGCGTTATGATATCGAGGATGGGCTGATCCAATCGCAGGTGAATAACCTGACACTTGACCAACAACACCGATTATGGATAACCACTTTGGGAGGGGCCTGCCGCTTTGACGGCAGGGAGTTTACGTCATACACCCGGCAAAATGGCATGCCGACTAACTTTATTGATAATGTTTTTGTAGATAAGGACAATGTGGTTTGGTTTGGTACCCAAAGCGGATTGATGAGATTGGTGAATAACAAATTGACAAGCTACCCGGTATCCGCTAAACTCAAAAACAACCGGGTGCGCAGCATTACCCAGGATGGTAGCGGGAATGTTTGGTTTATCATGAATAATCGTTTGTTCAGAGTATCGGGTAATTCCGGAAAAGAAGAAGTTATACAAGATACCATTAAAGAGCCCCTGCTTTGCCTTGCTGTTGACCCGGCGGGCAGATTATATGCATCAGTTCATAAAAAGGGCATTTATTACTTGTATAAAGGCAAGTGGATGGACCTGGTCTCTTATCCAAAAAATGAAAGGAACTTTTTCGTCACAAAAATGCAGTTCGACCGGACGGACAAAGGCCGGCTTTTATTGTTGTCGTTTAATGGTATTTATGCCGTGAAAGATGGTTTGCTGCAGCCATATCAAACCGAGCTGGCTAAAGGCATAAAAGAATCTTTCCTGAGTATGACTCAGGACAGCGCCGCTAATTTATGGGTGGGTACAAATAATGGGGCGTATTATCTTGATCTCAAAAAGCAAAGTAGTACCCATTTTACCGCTGCAAATGGCCTGTCGGATAATGCGATCACAGATATTTATAATGATGCCGACAACAACTTATGGCTGGCCAGCCAGGGTAATGGCCTTTACAAATACGAAGGCGACCGCTATGTGATATTTGACCGGACCCAGGGCCTTCCGGACAATGAAGTAGTATGGGCCATTGCAAAAGACAGGAGTGAACACATACTATTGGGGATCAATGGAGCAGGCTTGTTCCGGTACGATGGTAAAAGGCTAAAAAGTATGCTGTTACCTAAAGATCACCCTGAATTGAAAGATGTGCAGTGCCTGTATACAGACAAAAATGCCTTGGTGTGGATAGGTGCGGACCGTGGTTTGTGGACGTACGATGGTAATCGCTTTGGCATGGTCAAAGGCAGCGATTACTATGCTGTTAATGGCATTACACAGGATAGTAATGGCGTAATCTGGACCGTAACTCCGGGCGGATGTTTTTATGTTGAGAATAATACGCTAAAACGCTTAGACCAGTTTTCGGGCTTTTCGTCGTCGATAATTGGTGCCGGGAAAGATTCGGTAATAATAGGTACGCAGGATGGTGTCATACTGGCGGTGAATAAAAAGATTGTAAAGAATTTTAAACTGGATGCTGTACGCACTTCGACGGTTTTTAGTATGCTGAATTACAAAGGAATGCTCGTCATCGGGACTGATGACCGGGGCATATTTGTTTGGGATAAAGCGACAGGCGGTATCAAAAATTATAGTACAAAAGACGGTCTTAATTCAAACACGATTTACAGTCTGGTTGCTGACGATCATGGTGTGATATGGGTGGGGACAGGCCGTGGTGCGAACAGATTTTTGTATGATGAAAAAAACAAAGTCTTCAATATAAAAGGAAACGGTAGTTCGAAGAACCCGATACTTGAGTCGAACCAAAATGCTGTATTATACCATGATGGTAAAGTATGGATGGGTACCACAAAGGGTGTTGTGCTATATAATACCAATATTGTCCCTGTGCCGAAAACGCCGCCGCATATTGTTATCCAATCGGTAAAGCTGGTATCCCAAAGCGGCGAAAAACAAGGCAGTACAATCATTACTAACGGTACAAGGCTGTCATTTGGTAACAGGCATTTGTCTATTGCATTTCTGGGGGTTAACCTGAAGGACCCTGCCAATGTATCCTATCGTTATAAATTACGGGGATTAGACACTGCTTACTCGCTACCGGTTAAAAATAACCTGGTCGACTATCCCTCATTACCCGCAGGTAATTATACTTTCGAAGTAAAAGCAATTGGGATGGACGGGATGCCTTCAGTCAATATTGCCAGCTTTTCGTTTTCAATTACACCGCCATTTTATCAAACCGCTACGTTCCGCTTCCTGGCCATCATATTTTTTGTGCTGATCGGTGTTTCTATACAAAGCTACAGGCACCAGGTGAAGATAAACCGGTTAAGGATAATTGAAGCTACTAAGCGTGAGGAAAGTCAGAAGATACGCCAGCAGACAGCCGAAGATTTTCACGATGAACTTGGAAATAAGCTAACACGCATTACGGTTTTGTCGGAGATTTTAGGCACCAAGATGGATAGCAGCCAATGCGACCAGAAGAAGTTGCTGGAGCAGATCAAACAAAATGCTGCATCGCTATACAACGGTACCAAGGATATCCTCTGGGCGCTTGATCCACAGAGCGATAATCTGTATGAAATCCTGAATCATATCCGGGATTTTGGTAAAGAGCTGTTTTTAGATACCGCGGTTGAGTTTGAATTTAAAGGGATCGATGAATCGCTGAACGAGATAAAACTGCCGATGGAATACAGCCGTAATATCCCGATGATATTTAAAGAGCTGTTGAACAATATCCTGAAACATGCTCGTGCTACAAGGGTAAGTATCAGTCTTGATGAAATTTATAAAAACGGCATCCATCTGACATTAACAGATAACGGTTGTGGTTTTGATGAAAACGAGATACGCAAAGGCCAGGGTATCAATAATATCTTTACGCGGACGAAGCGGATCAACGGGTCGATCGATATTAATTCTGAAAAAGGAAGAGGTACGGTAGTTGGCCTGAAGATCAGGATAAACCCAACAGCAACACACTAAATTACAGCATTATGGAACGCAATATCAGGATAGTGATGATAGAGGATGATGAGATCATCAGGGAAGGGTACGCCTTGCTTATTGGACAGGTTGAAGGTTATAGCGTGGTGAAAAGTTATGCATCCTTTGATGATGCGGCAAAGACCATAATGGACGACGTGCCGGATGTGATATTGCTTGATATTGAACTGCCGGGTACCAATGGCATTGCTGCTATACCTAAACTCAAAAAAATGCTGCCGGGTGTGCATATCCTAATACTTACAGTTTATGAATCAGAGAAACAGATATTTGAAGCATTGGCGAATGGGGCATCCGGTTACTTAACTAAAAACACACCGCCTGCTAAAATAATCGAGTCGGTAAAAGAAGTGAGGGAGGGTGGCGGTCCGATGAGTGTGAACATTGCCAGAATGGTTATTAAATCCTTTCAGCGAAACCAGGAATCGCCATTATCGAAACGCGAAACCCAGATACTGGAACAAATTGCCGATGGAAAGAGTCGCAGCCAGATAGCGAAAGATTTGTTTATTGACCTGGAGACTGTGCGTAGCCATATTAAGAATATCTACCTGAAACTGGATGTCAACTCACGGGCGGATGCGATTAGATTGGCTAAGGAGAATAAGTTGATTAAGTAAATCGGCGGTGCGGTGATGATGCCGACCAAAGGCTTAATATTTTTGGTACAACCGGCGACTGGACTAAATAATGGCTTAAGTCTAAAAATGTCATTAGCAGATCATAAACGACGACCTGTTTAAGTTTTTATTTTAAAATAAACTTTTTAGTATATTTTTGTACTGTAAAATCTATTAATATGCTTACTAAAGCCGAAAGAACGAAGCAATTTATACTGGAAACAGCTGCGCCTATTTTTAATCAGAAAGGGATATCCGGCGTTAATATAGACGACGTGCTTGATGCCGCAAAACTGACTAAAGGATGTCTTTATGGGCATTTTGAAGGCAAGGAAGATCTGGCCCTGCAGGTTGTTGATTTCATGCTGGGGAATAACGGCGAAAAGATGTTGTTAACCATCAGCAAGGGTAAAACAGCAAAGGCCAAAGTATTTGCCTTTCTCGATTTTTATAGAGACCCCCTGAATACTTACCTTAAGGGCGGATGCCCGGTATTTAACATAGCTGTGGAATCTGATGATAACTTTCCGGCTATTAAGGAAAAAATAGGAGGCGTTATCCGTCATGGGCAGGAATTGTTTGTTAGTATTTTAAATCAAGGTATTGCCGACGGTGAGTTTTCTGACAAACTTGATCCCGCTGTTTATGCCTTCAAAGCGGTGGCCGCGGTTGAAGGCGCCGTTGTGATGTGCAGGGCGATGAATACAGCAAAACCGATGGCTGGTTTGCTCAGGAGCCTGAAAGCAGAACTGGAAAGTTATGCGGCATGATTTTTTTTGATATAAAATATACTAAAAAGTCTTTTATATGTGACGGGTCGCTAAAAGCAACGCATAAAAAATTATAATAATTAAGTAAATAAAAAACACTCATAATCGCAAAAAAATATACTAAAAAGTCTAAAATAAAAACCATGCAATTAAAAGAAAAAACAGTATTAGTCACAGGTGCTTCATCAGGCATCGGGCTGCTTGTCGCCAGCAAGCTTCACGAAAATGGCTACAAGGTAATCGGCACAAGCCGGGACCCTAAAAAACACCAGGCAAAACTACCATTTAAACTACTGCCATTGGATCTGAATGATGATCAGTCCATTGCGTCGTTCGGTAAACAACTGTTCAGCGAGATTAAAACTTTAGATGTGCTGATCAACAACGCAGGTTTCTTAGTAAACGGGCTTGCCGAGGAAACCCCTATTGAGTTAGGCAAGAAGCAGTTTGAAACCAACTTTTGGGGAACTATCAAGTTAACTAACGAGCTGCTGCCCTACTTCAGGAAGCAGAGACGTGGAAAAATAATCACACTTGGCTCCCTGCTGGGTTTAGTAAGTCTTCCAAATGTGGCCTATTACGCCGCATCCAAACACGCCCTCGAAGGGTATTTTAAGGCACTTCGGTTTGAATTGAACCAGTTTAACATTAAAGTGGTTATGGTTGAGCCAATCAGTTTCAAAACCAATATCGGCGAAAGCGCAACTGTTGCAGCAGGAACGATCAAAGACTATGATCTGTTCCGGCAAAAAGTCACTGCGTATACCCAAAAGTCATTTGATAATGCCCCTGAACCTACGCTTGTTATCAATACTTTATTGCAAACAGTGAAAGAAACTAACCCGAAATTCAGCTACCCTGTTGGAAAAGGATCATCAATCGTATTGCTGCTTCAACATTTTGCCTATAAGGTTTTCGAGAAATCTATTCTAAAATCGATTAACGCGTCAAAATAGCACTAACATAGAAATTAACCACTCAATTTATTGACACCATACATTTTAATCAATAGAAACAAGTAATGAAAGCATTCATAATAGACAAATACAAAAGCAAAGAGGGCGGTCGAATAGGTGTTCGGCCGGAGCCAAAGCTACAGGCGGATGAGGTATTGGTAGAAGTACACGCTGCAGGAGTAAACCAGTTGGATTCAAAAATCAGGGACGGGGAATTTAAACTCATTTTACCGTACAAAACACCTTTCGTTTTAGGTCATGACGTTGCAGGAGTTATAGTTAAAGTAGGGTCGCACGTGCAACAATTTAAAGTAGGGGATGAGGTTTATGCCCGACCGGCAGACCACCGGATCGGCACATTTGCGGAATTCATTGCGATTAAGGAAACAGACGTAGCGCCTAAGCCGAAAAATCTAACAATGGAAGAAGCTGCGTCTATTCCGTTGGTAGGTTTAACTGCATGGCAAGCATTGGTCGAAAAAGGGAAGCTGAAGAAAGGGCAGGAAGTGTTTATACAGGCCGGTTCTGGCGGGGTGGGTACATTTGCCATTCAACTGGCGAAACATCTGGGTGCAACGGTAGCCACAACTACCAGTGCAGCCAACATGGAGTTGGTGAAAAGTCTCGGCGCAGATGTGGTGATCGACTATAAAAAAGATGACTTTGAGACGATTCTTCAGGATTATGACCTGGTTTTGAATAGCCAGGACAACAAGACGCTCGGAAAATCTTTACGTGTGTTAAAACCCGGCGGGAAAGTCATCTCGATCTCTGGTCCGCCTGATCTGGATTTTGCGAAAGAAATCGGTGCACCATGGTTCGTGAAATTAATCATGCGCCTCCTAAGCTCCGGGATCAGGAAAAAAGCAAAACAGTTTAACGTGCGGTTTGCATTCCTCTTCATGAAAGCCAATGGAAGTCAATTGAGCGAGATAACTTCGCTTATTAATTCAGGTGTAATCCGCCCGGTTGTAGATAAGATATTCCCTTTTGAATCAACCGGAGAAGCGTTGGCCTACGTTGAAAGCGGTCGGGCAAAAGGTAAGGTTGTTATTAAAATAAAATAACGCTGATTTCAGGCAACACCTTGCCGATTGTTGCATGCGGGACGCATACAACCTTTATGGTTCAAGCGATGCGCCATAGCCGGCTGGGTGTTCACGAGCGTTCATTGTTGTAAGCGTGAACTGTATTTGGCTAACAATCAGTCATTTTTTTTTACAAATCACCCTAATGGGGTGATAATGTGCTAAAATCACCTCAGTATCTTTATGCTTACCGTAAAATGGTATTAGCTAGTGCGATATGGAATACTTGAGGATATTAAAAAACAAGAACAAAATAACCAGTAACACCTCCGATCACAGATCATATTCAGAAACGACGAATAACTTTAGCATCAGGTTTGTCTTTAGCGGAAATGAAAACTGCTCTATAGGGAGGCGTCAGTTATCATTGCATACCGACTCGTTTATCATGCTGAATAAAGATACGCAATTCACCAGCAGCAGCGACCCCCGTTTGCCGGTGAATGTATTGTCTGTTGAGTTTGATGAAGAGTATTTGAATGAATTTGGTGCCAAATTTTTCAAAGGGAAAAAAGGAGGGTTGTTTGATGCCGAGCATGCAGCATATCAGCTCCGTGAGACGATCTATCCGCTTAAAGCAGATTTGAAACTGGCTATTAGCCGGCTGAAAAGTGTCATCGAAGATGAAGCTGCGGATGAAACTTTGATAAATGAATTGCTGCAACGTTGTCTTCAAAATTGCTGCCGCATTTATAACGAAGAAATATCCTTAAAGGCTAAAAAACTCAATTTTTTGAATATCAATACCCGTATAGAAATATTGAGGAGGCTTAACCTTGCGAAGGAGTATTTATATGCCAATTACGATAAAAATGTAAGCCTTGAAAGCGTGGCCAATTATTCTTGCTTATCGGTAAACCACTTGTTGCGTACTTTCAAGCTGGCATATAACCAATCGCCACATCAATACCTGATCCAGATACGTTTGCAGCGTGCGCAATTACTGTTGGCTAAAACAGAATACCCGGTGTATGAAATTGTTAATATGGTGGGCTTTAAATGTACCAGCTCATTCATCCGTTTGTTCCGTAACCGGTATCAAACCACACCGCTTAAATACCGGAATGTGGCTGCTTAAATTTGAGTTGGCAGTTAAGAGTTGGCAGTTTGCAAAGGGACTCATTAAGGCAATAAAAACCCCGCTTGCACGTCAAGCGGGGTTCGGACTAACGTTAATAAATTCATTCACCGGTTGTATAGAATTCGATAGACGGTTTGCCTACTACACCGGCACTTTCCATAAGCTTTTTCTTTTCATCCGAAGTAATAGCAGCTTTGGCTTTTGCCATGTCGGTGATGTCAAATACCAACTGCACCAGGTTAGCATCATCAATGCCGCGCGACAGGGCCACATCAACTAAGCCTTCGCTGGCTCTTTTATCTTTTCCTTCACCGTCATATACTTTCAACCAGGCATCAAAGTCTTTTACCTTATGTGTCACTACTACCCATTGTTTTTCATGCGATTCAGTATTGACTCTTATCACTTTAAAATAGGTCATTTCCGGTTTGGAGACCACTCCGGCCTTGTCCATTGTTTCCTTTAGCTTCGGATCAGCAGCAAAAGCTTTGCCTTTAGCCATATCCGAGACCTTTAATACAATCAGGATATGATTGGGTTTGTCGTCGCTTCTGCCTACTACAATATCTTCCATGCCGGCAGCTTTCCGGTTAGTAGAATCGGCATTGAAAATTGGGCGCCACTTGCTGTAGTCTTTTACGTCGTGAATAACTTCAACTACGTCAAACGGAACGGCCATTGCGGGGTGCATGGCCTTTTTACTGGTATCGGCTTTTTTTGTGGTGTCAGCCATTTTTGTGGTATCCCCGGCGCTTTTAGTCGCCGAGCCGCCGCATGAAACGAGAACTGCTGCCAAAACCAATGCCGGCAGTAGTTGAAGAGCTGATTTGATCCTTGTCATTTTAATAGGTTTTTAATTGTGAATGATTAATTAATAAATGATTCGCCCCTATTAGTGACAACACAACAAGACAGAATGTACTACCAGAAAATCAGGGCTTTACACATCTAATATATTAACTTTAAAATGATATATTTATTAAAACGAGGAGATTAATTTCGCCCGACTAAGAGGCTTATTTTTAGCTGTCCCGATGTGGGTTATACCATTGTGGCGTAACCATCACCCGCTCAGGGTTTTTAGGATCTATCAAAATATTGATTTGATTACCAGGCTGTGGTTTCTCATCGAAACGGGTATCGTAAGCATTAGTTGTAGTTACAACCCTCGTCGTCTTATCCTCATTTTCAACCTGAAGCTTGATTTCATAGATCTTATCATAATTACCTCTGCTGAAACCTGTTTGGTAAATAGAAAGTACAGTTGCTGTCGCAGGATAACCATTTTTTAAAAAGTATCGTTTTTTGCGGTTAGCCAGCCTGTACATGCAATAAATAAGAGCTACACCTAAAGCGATTATGAAATATTTAGAGCCTAACAGTTCCTCAATGGTAAAAGGCATAAGTGATGAAATATAGGAATTTATTAAGCAACAAAAGACTCTGCCTGAAAAGCCGGGCAGAGTTTTTATCTGGAAAGGCAGCACTAAAACCGATGTTGCATCACCCGAGACCCCATGGCAATAGCTGTAAATAAACATTCATATCAACTTGCTCTGCAAATTATTTCAGGCGGAACAAATCACCCATAATTTAATTAAATCATGGAATTAAGGATGATTTGTTTTATAATCAATGGTTAAGAAAAGTTCAATATTGTAGTAATGTTTAAATTATTTTCATAATAAATTACAATAGAGGTAATTCTTCGCCCGAACTTAAAAGTTGAAACATTTATTTAAAAAAGCCGTATAAAAATGCGTTTTGAGAGCTTTGATCATAAATAATGAGATGAATGGCTTAATGCCCTTTCTTTATTTATCAAACCACACTGTATGCCCCTACGATACTGTCACAAACTTTTGTGGGTATACAATTATGGTAAAAAGCCACCGGCAAATTTATACCGGGCATACACTTACATCTACATCTGAGCATTGGGGGAAAATGATTACAGGAATTGGTGGTTTCCGTACAACTGGAACCGCTGTGCACTGATTAAAATATAATTGACATAAACCCGGCACTTAGTTGTATGATGTAATTGCCGTTACAAAGTTTATCATGGTTAAAAGGTTACTATTTTTTGTTACTGCACTCGTTTTGATCCTGTCGTCTGCCATGGCGATGGCAGCTAATGCAACGCTCTCGGGTCTTACATTAAGTACTGGTTCGTTATCGCCAACATTTGCAAGCGGCACCACAAGCTATACTGTAATTGAAAGCAGCTCAACAAGTTCGATAACAGTTACTCCAACACAAACGCTTTTTGGTTCAACAATAAAAGTAAACGGTACTACCGTCGCCAGTGGCTCGTCCTCTGGATCAATTGCTCTAAGCGCTGGCAGCAACACAATTACTATTGCTGTTACAAAATCAGGTAACACACCATTCACCTATACATTGACGGTGACCAGGGAGAACATAAGCTATACCGGGTCGCCTTTTACTTTTACAATTTCGAGTTTAATCTCGTCGCTAACGCCAACTAATGCCGGCGGGGGGTCGCCAGTCTATTCAATAGCACCAACGCTGCCAACCGGATTAGCAATTAGTTCATCTACAGGTATTATATCGGGTACACCACTTGTAATAAGTTCAACTACAAGTTATACGGTTACAGCGGATTACGGAGGCGGTATTGCAGCTACTACTACGATGTCTATTGCAGTAAATCCTTTTGCTCCTGCGCCCAGTTATAGCCCATCATCAAATACGTTTACAGTAGGCACAGCAATTAGTACGTGGACGCCTTCTAACTCTGGTGGGTCAGCTACAAGCTGGTCAATAAGTCCATCATTACCTGCAGGTTTATCATTTAATACCAGCACTGGCCTGATAACAGGTACGCCAACAGCCGTTTCATCAACAGCAACTTATACGGTTACCGCCACCAATATAGCTGGTAGTGGTAATACTACGATTAGTATAACAGTAAATCCGCAGGCGCCAAATATTAGTTATAGTCCTGCGGCAAACGTATATACCGTTGGTACAGCCATTTCTTCCTGGACCCCAACCAATACAGGTGGGGCGGCGGCAAGCTGGTCAATCAGCCCGGCATTATCAGCAGGTTTATCATTTAATACCTCAACGGGCGTTATTTCAGGTACACCAACGGCACAGTCTTTATTCACAATTTATACTGTTACAGCTACAAACGTAACCGGAAGCAGCAACTTTAATATCAATATAACCTGCAACAATCCGGTGCCGCCCAATATTAGTTATAGTCCATCGACTAATACTTATGTAGTGGGCGCAGCTATTAGTGCCTTAACGCCGACTAATACAGGTGGCACAGTAGTAAGTTATTCAGTAAACCCTTCACTGCCTGCAGGTTTATCGCTGAATACCAGTACCGGTGTTATATCAGGCACGCCAACTGCTGTGACGGCCACTGCTACATATACTGTTACGGCCACCAATGCAGGGGGCAGTGGCAGCGCTACATTAACACTAACAGTAAATCCAGCGTTGCCGGTAATTAGTTATAGCCCGTCAACGAATGTCTATACGGTAAGTACAGCTATTACTTCACTATCTCCTACTAATACTGGCGGAGCGGTTGTCAGTTGGTCAATAAGCCCTGCTTTACCTGCCGGCCTGTCATTTAATACAACAACTGGGATAATATCAGGTACACCCACAGTTATTACTGCTACAGCAACGTACACTATTACTGCAACGAATGTAACCGGCAGTGCTACAACAACAGTAACACTAACCGTGAACCCCAAACCACCGGTTATAAGTTATACTCCGTCGGCAAATATTTATGTGATCAATACGGCAATTACCAACTGGAGCCCGGTTAACACTGGGGGTACGGCTACAAGCTGGTCAATTAGCCCTTCGCTGCCTGCGGGTTTATCATTTGATACAACTACAGGAACAATTTCAGGCACTCCTACAGCATTGTCGACAATAACAACTTATACTATTACTGCAACTAATGCCGGCGGAAGCGGAACTACAACAGTTAACATCACTGTTAACCCAACTGCACCTGTGATTAGCTATTCACCAACTTCAAATAATTTTATTGTTGGTTCGGCAATTACTACCTGGACACCAACCAACACAGGCGGAGCTTCTACCAGTTGGTCAATTGGTCCTGCATTGCCATCCGGCTTGATATTCAATACAACAACCGGTGCCATTTCGGGCACACCAACTGCAATTTCAGCAACAACTACTTATACAATTTCTGCTGATAATGATGGCGGTGTAGGTACCGCATCCATTACTATAACTTGCGTTCTCCCAACCGCTCCGAATATCAGCTATTCACCCACAACTAATACTTACACCGTCGGTGTTGCGATAACAAACTGGGTGCCAACAAACAGCGGTGGAGCGGCTTCAGGCTGGTCAATTAGCCCGGGTTTGCCTGCAGGTTTAACGTTCGATACAACGACGGGCATTATATCAGGTACCCCAACTGCTGCATCTGCTTTGACAACTTATACAATTACTGCAACCAATTCTGTAGGCAGCTCAAGTAAAACGATAACGATTATTGTAAACGCCCAGGCACCGGTCATCAGCTATACACCATCTACTAATACCTATACGGTAGGTACAACTATCAGCTCATTAACGCCAGCCAATACTGGCGGTGCGGCCACAAGCTGGTCTATTAGCTCGCCTTTGTCTGCCGGCTTGTCATTCAATACCAGTACCGGTGTTATTTCGGGTACGCCAACAGCGGCAGCAACATTAAAAACTTATACCATTACTGCTACCAACGTTACCGGAAGCGGAACAACAACAGTAACCATAACGGTAAACAGTCTTGCGCCGTCAATTACCTATTCACCGTCTACCGTTACTTATTCCGTGGGTTCAACTATTACGCCTGCAACACCAACTAATATCGGAGGTGCAGCATCAAGCTTTGCTATCACCAGTGGTACACTACCAACAGGTTTATCATTTGATACCAGTACAGGTACTATCTCGGGTACGCCTACAGTAACTTTTGCAACAACGACATTTACGATAAAGGCAACCAATGCCCAGGGAACATCAAGCACATCATTGATTATTACCGTTAGCCCGCATGCACCCGTTATCAGTTATAGCCCATCAACAAATGCTTATGCGTTGAATCAAACCATCGCGTCATTAACACCAAATAACACAGGCGGTGCAGTTACCGGGTATTCTTATTCATCAAGCGGAACTTCGTTAACAGGGGCTACATTAAGTGGTCCAAGTTTGATGGCTATTGATGCATCAGGTAACATTTATGTATGTAACTATAACAACGGAACGATCAGCGAGTATAATTCAAGCGGTACTTACCTCGGCAAATTTGCGTCGAGCTTTAGTTTTAATAATCCCTGCGGCATTGTGTTCGATTCGTCCGGAAACGCTTACGTGATGGATACAGGCGACGGTAAAATATACAAATTCAATTCAAGCGGTACTTCCCTGGGAACTATTGTATCCAGCCTTGGCCACCCCCTTGGTATTGCTATTGATGCATCTAACAATATTTACATAGCCACTTATAATACCGGTACTAACGTAAGCTCGGTTACCAAATACAACTCTACAGGCTCATTATTATTGACCTTGCCTACCACCGGTATGAACCAGGCGGATGGTGTGGCAGTTGATGCATCCGGGAATATTTATGTATTGAACCGTGCTACCAACTTTTCTACGCCAAATAGTTTGGGTAACGTTACAGAGTATAGCACGACAGGTACTTATATCGGCGTATTCAGCAGTGGTTATAATGATCCGCTAGCCATCTCCATTGATGCATCAGGTAACGTATTTGTTGCCGATTCACATAATAACCAGGTTAGAATATACAGCTCGGGCGGTGTTTTGCTAAATACAATCACCGGCCTTACTGATGTGGAGGGCTTTGTGGCAGATGCAAATGGAAACCTTTTTATATCGGATTATACCAATAATACAGTAAAAAAATACGCAGCATCGGGAGGGTACCATATCAGTTCACCGTTGCCTGCCGGGTTATCATTCAGTACGAGCACAGGAGTTATCTCAGGTACACCAACAGTAACTTTTTCGCCTACAACTTATACCATTACTGCTTATAATATTACAGGCAGCGGAAGCACTACTGTTACCTTATCATGCTATAGTTCATTTGACTGGCTTGGTACAACAAGCAACGACTGGAATACAGGTTCCAACTGGTTAACCGGCACTGTGCCATCAAGTACCGACCAGGCATTGATCGGGGTAAACAAAACATTTACCAACTTCCCGAACGTATTGGCATCGGCAGGTACAGTGAATGTAGGCTCTATTCAATTTGGTAGCACCGGGGGGCAGGCTGCAGGTGTAGTTGTTAATACTGGAAGTACTTTAAATGTGTCTGGTGCAATAACATACCAGAGCGATGCCAATTCCGGATCGGGATATACGACAACATTATCAGGAGTGGGTACAATTAATGCCGGTAGCATCAGTGTAATTTCCAATACGGCACTGGCGAGTTCGTATACCAGCACTTTTACTTCATCCGTTACTAACCTGAACGTTTCAGGAAATATCTCGTTGACATCATCTAATTCGGGAGCAGCCTTATTTAATTCTACGTTTAAATTAACAGGTGGTACAGCAGCAGTTACAGGTGCTATTCAAACTACCAATACTGCAGGCACTACCTCAAGCTTTTTAGTAGTACCATCAACCACTGCTACCTTGCAGCTTGCTAATACTGCGGCTTTATCTGGCCTATCATCTACCGGAACAAATGTGGTAACGTTTAACAATACAGGTGCAACTATTCAGTATTCAGGTGCAGCGCAAACGGTTTATACTTCGGCAAGCATTACAGGGCTATCTTCAGGTGTAAGCTATCAGAATATTTCGCTTTCAGGGACTGGTATAAAGACTGCGTCATCAGGCAACCTGAACATAGCCGGTGATTTTACCAATACAATGGGCAATGATGGTTCAAACTATGTATCCTTTAGCAACCCGGTTGTAAACTTTAGTGGAACTACTCAAAGTTTAGCCGGTGGATCAGGTAATGGTACCACATTTTACTATGTTACCTTCAGCGGCGCCGGTACAAAAACCATGACCAGTGGTGGCTTTAATGTTGCATCCTCCGGAGTTTTAACTATGAGTGGAAGCAACGCAAGTACAATTTTAGCCGCAAATGGTAATTTGACTTTGAACTCAGACGCTACCGGTTCGGCAGCGGTTGCTGCAATATCAGGCCCAAGCATTACCGGCAATGTTAATGTACAACGCTATATAACAGGTGGCTCAGGATATCGCGGTTATCGCATAGGTTCTTCACCAGTGTATTCGGCAACAGTTAGCTCGAACAACGTCTTCAGTTTAAACTATTTGCAAAATAGCATGTATTTGACGGGTGCTGCGGGCGGAGGCTTTGACAAAACGGGGAACCCTACGATTTATTTATATCGCGAGGATATTACACCATCAAACAGCTCGTTCACCAGTGGCAACTTTTTGGGGATAAATGCAATAAATAACACCCCTTCTTACAACTACCTGGTAACGGGTACAGTTGGTTCGGGAACATATTCGTTACCTGTTGGGAATGGCTATCTCTTCTTTTTCAGGGGTAATAGGGCGTCGGCTACTGTAGCAACTGAAACTGTATCCACCTATGTTCCGGTAACAGTTACCACGACTGCGACCGGCACTTTAAATCAAGGACAGGTGGTTGTACATGATTGGTACACCCCGTCATCGGCCAATTTAAATTATACCGGTTCGGGCGCAGGTACAAATTATGCCGTTCGTGGTTTCAATATGGTAGGTAATCCTTATGCAAGTTCCATCGATTGGGAGCAGTTCAACTCTTCTTCAACTACAAGCGGCATATACGGATATAATATAAGCACAACAATATATGAGTTCAATCCGGCTACGCAGAACTATGATACTTATCAGAAAGGCGGGGCCTATACAAACCACGGACGGAGAACAATTGTAAGTGGCCAGGGCTTTTTTGTGTTGGCAAATAATTCTGCCAGCCCGCAACTGATATTCAACGAATCGGCAAAAACAGTAAACCAGAATACCGGGTTAAACCTGCTGATGGATACGCAAACTGGTTTAAATGCGGCTCAAATTCCGGTAGATCAGCACCTGCGCTTGCAAATGGCCATTCCGCAGGATACTATTAATACTGATGATATCTATGTCGGCTTCAGCTCTTCTTACAAGCCCCAATTTGTTATCGATGAGGATGCAGAAAATAAGACAGGCAACGGGAAAGTAAGCCTGGCCAGCTACACAAGTGATAGTGTGCGCGTAAGTATAAATAAATTGCCTTTACCAGGATTAAAGCAAACAGTAATACCATTATTCGTAACGGCACGTGCTGTGGGTAATTATAACTTGCAACTGACTGAGCTGGAAGGAGTGGCGTCTATTTATGAGGTGTGGCTGATTGATAAGTACAATAAGGATTCCCTGGATATGCGGAAAAATCCGTTGTATTCGTTCGCTATTAGCACCGATACTAACAGTTATGGCAGAAACCGCTTCCAGTTGGTGATAAGACAAAATGATTCCTTACAAGTTAAACTGGTGGACTTTACGGGCACCAAATCGCAAACAGGATCACAACTGAAATGGTCCACAACGAACGAACAAAACTATACCCACTTTACACTGGAAAGAAGTACGGATGGTGGTGCAAATTATAGTATTATATATAGTAACACCTCAAATGCGCAAGGTAGCTATAGCTTCCTGGACAGGTCTTATTCCGTGGGTGAAAATATTTATCGATTGAAAATGGAGGACCTGAACGGAAACGTTACCTATTCAAATGCAGTTGCGTTGGTGTATACCAATGGACTTAACGGTAATTTGACGGTTTACCCTAACCCAACCACTGGTCCGCTTAATATGATCATTTCAAAAATACAGAACACAACCAGTTCATCCGGTAATAATCTGATTAGCGGTAATATCACCGCGCCAACAACAGTTACCAATAATTACGCTGTTAAAATTGTAAGCACATCAGGCGTGGTGATAAAAACGATGTCAACCACCAATCCAAACTGGCAGGCAGATGTAAGCAGCCTGATGTCGGGTACCTATATTGTGCAGGTTGCAAACCAGGGCGACAATGCGTTGGTTGGGCAGGCCACTTTCGTAAAACTTTAGCAAAAACTTTATATCGTCTCTATTTTTGTTGCAAAAACCCCGGGTTAATAGCCGGGGTTTTATTGTAAAGGTCTCCGGCTTATTGTATTTTGCCTTGATTAAGGCATCCAATAAATAGTGATTAATCCGATCAATAACATGCGTATTGCTCCTACGCCAAGTGGGTTTTTGCATCTAGGTAATATCTTATCTTTCGCTGTTACATCCGCTTTGGCTCAGAAAAACAACGCTAAGGTATTATTAAGGATAGATGATCTTGACCAGGCGAGGGTCAATCAAGAATATACTCAGGATATTTTTGATACCCTCAATTATTTACTGATACCCTGGGATACTGGTCCAGAGAACGCCCATGATTTTAAGGATAATTGGTCGCAAACTCACCGGATGGGATTATACCATGAAGCTCTTAGCAAATTACGTGATAAAGGCTTGGTATTTTCCTGCACTTGTTCGCGCCGGCAAATTAAAAGCTCACAACCGTGCACTTGCCTCGAAAAACATATCCCCCTGGATACAGAAAATGCAGCATGGCGTTTAATAACCGGAACAAAGGAATTGGAGATGAAAAACTATAATGGAGAGCGTATTCATGTTTCCTTACCCCAAGATATGCAGAATTTTATCGTCAGAAGGCGTGACGGTGTGCCGGCATATCAACTGGCTTCTATTGTAGATGATCTTCATTATAATATCGATCTGATCGTTCGCGGAGAGGATTTGTGGTCGTCTACCATTGCCCAGCATGAACTGGCGCTGGCTTTAGGCGAAAGCCGGTTTAGTCAAATAAAATTCTATCATCATGTTTTATTGACTGAAGAGTACGGTCAGAAGCTATCAAAATCAGCGGGCTCGACATCGATCAAATATTTGCGGAAGAGTGGCAAAACTCCTTCGGACATTTACACCATGATTGGAAAGATGATGGGCATTGATCAGGCCATTCATAATTGGGAGGAATTAGCACTCCCTGTACTTCTAAATATCTAATAATAGGTTTTAGCTTTTAAAGATCAAATTGACTATTATTGTTGTGTATCTTCAAGACAGTTAGTCTGATAACTGTAACCAATTATTTTTATGGACCAACAACCTAAGACAAGGAAGTTTTTAATAGCTACCCATGGCGCTTTTGCGAAGGGGGTAAAGTCGGCTTTGGACATGATCGCTGGCGAGATGGAAAACATGTCCCTGATACAGGCTTACCTGGACGAAAGCAGACCAGTAGAAGAGGAACTGGCGGATGTGCTTGCGACTCTTTCTGAAACGGACGAGCTGGTAATTTTTACCGATTTGCTTGGCGGTAGTGTGAATAATATTATGCTCCGTAATGCCCTTCGCGATAATGTGCACATTGTGTCCGGATTTAATTTGCCTCTATTGATCGAAATTGCCTTGTCGGATGCGGATATCCCGGTAACCGAAGTAATTGAAGACGCCATTAATAATGCCAAAGGGCAAATGGTATACGTAAACCATCTCATCACCCTGAATAACGATAATGATTAAGCTAACCCGTATTGACGACCGTTTATTGCACGGCCAGGTTTCCTTCACTTGGACTCCCGCAGTGAGCGCAGACTGTCTAATTGTAGCTAATGACAAAGTTGCCGGAGACGAGTTCATGAAAATGACGCTCAACCTGGCCAAGCCGGCTTCGGCGAAATTACTCGTCAAGTCATTGGCTGATACCATGGCATTTTTGAATGATCCGCGCAGTCAACCCATGAAAATACTGGTACTGATCAATTCGGTAAAGGATGCCGCTGTGCTGGCTAATGGTGTGAAAGAGATACAATCCATCAATTTCGGCGGCTTGCGAACCAAAGAAAGCGCTAAGCTGATATCAAAAGCGATAGCCGTGACGGACGAAGATATTGAGATCGTGAAAGAATTGCTTGCCAAAGGAATTGAGCTGGAAGTACGGCAGGTGCCAACCGATAAAAAAGTATTGATCGAAACACTGATTTAAAAACCGATACTGTGCTCATTACCTACCTGTTACTAACCGCCATTGCCGTTTTTGGTCATTTTGAAGACTTTTTGGGTACCACATTGCTGAGCAGGCCTCTGGTTTTGGGGCCGTTGGTAGGTTGGGTATTAGGTGATGTAACGCAAGGTGTGATGATCGGCGCTACTTTGGAGTTGATCTTTATGGGCAATATCAAGGTGGGCGCTGCTATCCCGCCGGATATCATTACAGGTGGGGTGTTGGGTACTGCATTTGCCATCCTGTCACATAAAGGTCCGGCCATTGCATTGGCGCTGGCAGTACCGATCTCTATTTTATCCGAAATGGTGATCAGCGGGTTGTTTGTTTTTAGGGCGGTATTTAATAAGAAATTTAACCAGTACGCCGGGGAAGGCGATTATAAAAAAATACAGCAGCTACATATTCTATCAGGACTGTTGAAACCCTTGCTCATGGGCATTATCATTTTCATCGCACTGGAACTTGGGACAAATGCTGTAAAATCATTCCTGGATATGATACCGGCATGGGTGCAGTCAGGCTTGCAAGTGGCAGGTAATATGCTGCCTGCATTGGGTTTTGCCTTATTGATGAACCTGATGTTCAACAAACGGGTTGCGCCTTATTTTTTTCTGGGTTTTATGCTGGCGGCATTTTTAAAGCTACCCATTATTGCCATTGGCGGATTGGGAGTGATCATCGCACTAATCGTCACGCAAGACCCACCAAAACCTACGACAGCAGCTAATGATGATTTTGATTTTGCCGAACCTGCTCCTGAACCTGCAAGCACCCCAACAGGACAGGTATTGAGCAAAAACATTATCAGGAAACTATTCTTCCGGTCGCTTACACTGGAGGCGAATTTCAACTTTGAAACCTGGCAGAATACCGGGTTTGCATTTACAATCATTCCAGTTTTAAAGAAATTATATACCACCAAAGAGGCTATGGCTTCGGCATTGAAACGGCATTTGCAGCTGTTCAATACCAGTCCATACGGTTCCACGCTCATCATCGGCATTACAGCCGCCATGGAAGAGCAAAACAGCCAGGATGCAGATTTTGATGAGGATTCCATCAGTTCGGTCAAACTTGGTTTGATGGGGCCATTGGCAGGGGTATTCGACTCTCTTTTTTGGGGCACTTTTAAAGTGATCGCTGCTGGGGTTGGTACTTCGCTGGCCATAAAAGGCAATATATTGGGACCCCTACTTTTCCTGCTGATATTTAATGTGCCACATTTGCTCCTGCGTTATAATTTGACTTTTATAGGCTACAATGCCGGCACAAAATTCCTGCAAAATCTATCTAAAAGTAATGTGATGGATAAGTTGACGCAAGGAGCAGCTATACTGGGATTGATGGTTGTAGGCGCTATGCCGGCAACTTTGATGTCGATAAAAACGCCATTGTCTATTGGCGGGTCATCATCGGCGGTTACGGTGCAAAGCGTTTTGGACCAGATCGTTCCGGCGATGATACCGCTGGGGTTGACCTTCCTGGTATACTACTTTGTAAAGAAGAATGTAAAAACCACCTACCTGCTGCTGGGCTTATTGCTGCTCGGTTTTGTAGGCAGTATAATCCACCTTTTTGTATGACGATCAGTGGCATAGGTGTCTCTCCGGGCATTGCGATAGGTAAGGCCCACGTGATTAAAAAGCAAGCAGTTGTGCTGACAAGTATCTTATTGCTAAATGACGAGGAAATTACTATTGCGATAGAAAAGTTTGATAATGCCGTTGCTGTTTCGGTAACCGAAGTAGAAACGATGATGAGCAGTCATAATGCCTCGCAGGGAAGTGAAGGATTGGAGATACTGGAAGCCCACATTGAACTTTTGAGCGATCCGCAAATACGCGAAGATGTAATGGAGAAGATAAAAACGGAGCGGAAAAATGTAAATGATGCGGTAATTGAAGTAATACAAGCAGCTGTAGAAATATTCAAAAGCATGGATAATGATTACATGAGTGCTCGTGCGGCTGATATAGAAGATATTGGCAATCGTTTAGTCAAGAATTTAGCTTCAGATATAGAAGCTAGCCATGAATATGGAGCTGGTACCATCATCATCGCTGAGGATTTGGCGCCTTCGGATACCATCTCTATGGATATCACCAAAATTGCAGGATTTGCTACACAGATCGGCGGTAAAACATCCCATGCAGCGATCATAGCTAAATCAAGGGGAATACCTGCTGTGGTGGGTTGTGGAGTTGATTTGAAGTCTGTTCAGGATGGAGATTCACTAATTCTTGATGGACAAAGTGGCTGTATCATTATTAATCCTGGTAAGGAATTAATAGAGAATTTTGAAACAAAGCGCGAATCCTGGGTAAAGGAATTAAATCTGCTCAAGTCATTAAAAGATACATCTGCCAATACTGCTGACGGAACGGAAATCCACCTGCTCGCAAACATTGCCGACTCAGCAGAAATGGAAAATGCTTTAGAGTTTGGCGCGCAAGGATCAGGTTTGTTTCGCACGGAGTTTCTTTTCCTTGGACGGAATGATTTTCCATCCGAAGAGGAACAGTTTGAGTTTTATAAAGCTGTCGCCCTGAAAGCCAAAGGCAAACCGGTTACCGTTCGTACACTGGATATAGGCGGGGATAAGCAATTGCCTTATTTCAATTTCCCGGAAGAACAAAACCCTTTCCTGGGTTACCGGGCTATCCGTTTATGCCTGGATAGGAAAGATATTTTTATCACACAGCTCAAAGCTATATTGCGCGCAAGTGCATTCGGTAAATTGAAGATTATGTTCCCGATGATTGCGACTATGAATGAGATACAGGCTGCAAAGGCGGTGTTGAAGGAAGCTATGCAGATGCTAAAAGATCAAGGCGTTTCATTTGACAACGATATCAAAATCGGTATCATGATCGAGATTCCGTCTGCTGCGGTAATTGCTGATCTGCTGGCTAAAGAAGTGGATTTTTTCAGCATCGGAACAAATGATCTCACTCAATATACTTTGGCAGTCGACCGTATGAATGAGAAGATCAAAGATTTGTATGATCCGTTTGATCCGGGTGTGTTGCGCCTGATAACCAATGTTATTGAACAGGGCCATAAGAACCAAATCGAAGTAGGCATGTGTGGTGAATTGGCAGGTGACCCGAGGGCAACTTTGTTGTTATTAGGTATGGGGCTGAAAGAATTTTCTATGAGCGCTTTGTCTATACCAGTGATAAAGAATAAGATTATCAAAACTAATTTGGCAGATGCGCAAAAGACACACCAAGAGGTGATGCAAATGGATAACTCAAAAGACATCACCAATTATTTGCAGGAGAAAACCCAATGATATCAAAAGACTACATCATCACCTCGGCCGAGGGGGTACACGCCCGCCCGGCAACGGCTCTGGTAAAGCTGACCAAAAACTATAAGTCAGTTATCAGCATCAAAAAAGGAGAGAAAATAGTGAAGCTGAATAGCTTGCTGAATATCCTCTCGCTGGCTGCAAAAGGCGGCGAAACAATTTTTATTATTGCCGAAGGCGAAGACGAGACTGCAGCCATGGAAGCCATCGACCAATTTTTTAACGAACATCTGAAAGACCTATAAAATCAATCTAATGAAGATCACTATTTGCAAAGATGAACAGGAATTTAATATAACGGCGGCATGGCGCATCATCGCGCAGATGCTGGAGAAATCCAATGCCGTTATTGGCTTATCAACTGGTCAAACCACTATTGATATGCACCGCATCGTTTCGGAGATTCATCAGAAATATCCTTTTGATGTGTCGCGTGTTACCTTGTTCAACGTGGATGAACTGACTAACCTCTCTCGCGATTATGCAGGTAGCTGCTATACCATGATATTGAACCAAATTGCCGACCCGATTGGTATTCCGGAGGAAAATTTCATCATGCCGCCAACGCTTTCTGATGATTTTGAAGCGGAAGCCTCGCTATTTGAAAAACGCTTAGCCGAACGCGGTGGCGCTGACCTGCAAATGTTGGGCATAGGCAGCAACGGCCATATTGGTATCAATCAGCCCGGTACACCATTTGAAAGCGAAACCTGGGTGTCGCCAATGGATCCGGATTTCGAAGCAAGGGTACGCCGCGAAACACAAGTTCCTGATTCTGTTGAATTAGGTGGGCTAACACGCGGTATTAAAAATATCATGCATACCCGTAAAGTGATCCTGATCGCCAAAGGTGCGCATAAAGCAGAGATCGTGCGCCAGGCTATTCTTGGCCCGGTTACAACCGATATACCTGCATCGGTGGTGCAACTGCATCCGAACTGTGAGATTTTACTGGACGCGGATGCTGGGGCTTTAATTGCGGAGAAGGCGAAGGAAAGAGGGTATAACTGGTAACTATTCATATGGCTACGTATTTGACAAAAGAACAGGTCTATTCCTATTTAAAAATGGGACGTAGTCTTGAACAATGGTTATGCCATCAAAAAAAGGAAGATTATACTGTGATTAAATGGCTAGCCGTTGAACAAGAAAAGGACGGGAGCTACAGCGTAATTTTTATGGAGTCGTTTGATGAAGGGAACAAAGATTTTGTAGATGTTTATGAATTTTCTTTGCTTAATCCTGATGAGCCTGAGGGAGTAATCGATTCCTTTGATTCAGTAGAAGAAGCCTTAACGTTCATTACTGAAAATTACGGAGGTTCAGAAGATAAATTCGTACCAGCTAGAATGATACAGGAAAGATACAGGGATTACCTTAATAATATCAACAATCAGTAGAGCTTACTCAATTCCCCAGCCCATACCCTTACCCGTCATATAAATAAAAGCTTCAGCAACTTTCACGCCCAGTTCCCTGCCGCGGAAGTCTTCCATAGCGGTATGCCCGCAGGCGTAGATGCCCGGCGGATCCTGGCTTTTGTGACAGTAAACGGCTTGGCGTTTTTGCTCCTGGGTATCAGTGATGTCTACATAATCCGTTGGGCGGAATATCATGGTTTGCTCGCCCGTGCATACCTCGAAAAAGTACAGTGGAAACTTCTTACCCGAACGTACCCACGTCTGTATCATCAGCAGGCTGGCTATCTGGTGATCTTTATGACTATCGACAGGCCAGTGAGTAAATACCAGGTCAGGCTTTTCATCGGCGATGATCTTTTGCACTTTCTGTAGCCAGGTATTATCCATTATAGTATCACCATCAATCTGTCCCACAAATACATATTTGGTTTTTAAAATACCACAGGCATTGATGGCTTCCTGTTTACGGATGGCGGCGGCCTCATTATGACTTTTACCATCAATTCCGGCTTCGCCGGTGGTCAGGTAAATAATGGTCACATCATGGCCTCTGGCAGCCAGTTTGGCCAGCGTACCTCCACAGCCGCTTTCTGGATCGTCCGGATGGCCGCCAAAGCAAATCACTTTCTTTTTTGAGGCGGCTTTTGCAGGACTCGCATGTAATAATTGTGGTAGTGTAAGCAGGCCTAGCCCGGCAGCACTGGTTTTCACAAAATCGCGGCGGCTGTTCGATGGTTTTTCCATAAAATAATATTAGAGATATTTAATGGAAAAGAAAAGTGGTTATAGATGAAACGAATAACCAACCCAGTGGTCATGGTGCGCCAGTGAAATTGGCACAGGGATTTCAATTCCGTTTTTTAATATGATCGGGCATGAATGCCTGTTTTTGTCGATCTCCAACTCAGAATCAGGGAAAAGTGTATTCAGCATGGCCAATGCAAAAGCCCGTACCGCTTTTGACTGATCATCGGCATCTGTCGAATCAATTTTTTCAATTCCCCATATTATCTTTTCGAAATTATCAGTGTGGTTAACCACAGAAAAAATGAAATCTTCTGAAATGATGGTCTGCGAATAAAATGTATACGGGCTGTAATCAATTATTCCCTGATAAACAGTTTGGCTATTAAAGTCGCGGCCCTCAAAATGTGATATGCCTTCGGCAGAAGGCGCTATAAGCTCCTCTAGTTTAATTTTAGAAGGAGAGAAGATCAAATCAGGGTTGATACGTTGCAGGTACTTAAAAACAGACTCCTTTACCGACCAGGCCAACCAAATAAATTGCTCAAAAGGAAGCCTGTCTGAAAACTGCTCGTCGTATAGCGTCTTTTCAGAGTCGGTAATGATCTTGCTGTAAAAATTTTGCTGTTTGGTGCGGGTAACATTGATAGCCTTGAACGCTACAATATCATTGCCCGTGCTGATCATTTTATTTTTGGTTGATTTTTTCGGTGATCACGTCCAGGCAGCTGCCTACATTGATCATTTTGTCTGCCGAATCATAATCAATCTCAATATCGTATTTTGCTTCTGCGTCGATAATAATGTCAACCAAATTGGCCGAATTAATTTTTAAATCTCTTATCAGGTCAGTCTGGTCATTAATACCCGCCAGCATCTCCTTATTTACGGTATAAGGGGCAATTACCTTTTTAAGTTCATTTAAAGTCTCTTCTCTCGTCATTAATTGTTAAATTTTGAAAAAATTAAGCAGGAATTAACGTCGCCAAACCCAAAATTCGCCTTCGCCACAATGTTAATTTCCTTTTTTATCATACTAGTTGGCAAGCTGTCAATGCTAACCATATTTATTATCTCCGGATTTGGATCCTCTAAGTTAATATTTGGATGCACAAATTGATGAAATATTTGCAATACGCATGCCACAGATTCAATAGAACCGGCAGCACTCAAACTGTGGCCGATCATTGACTTAACAGAGTTCGTAAGCGGAAAATCATTGCCGCTACGCCCAAGCACATGGCGCCAGTTCTGTATCTCCTGCCTGTCAGCCATAGTAGCTGTCAGGTGTCCGCTAATCAGGTCGATATCATTCGGATTGATTCCTGAATTGCGCATAGAGTCCTCAATACAACGAATCACCCCCGTTGAATTTGCTGCTGTCATCGATCCTCCGCCACGCTGCCCGCCCGAATTAGACGAACCGCCCAATACCTCGGCATAAATTTTAGCACCACGCTCTAACGCAAAATCAAGGTCTTCCAGTATAAGTGCCGCTGCACCTGATCCCGGAACAAAGCCTCCTGCCGTCGCGCTCATCGGTCGTGACGCCCTTTCAGGTTGATCGTTAAACTTGCGCGATAACACCCGCATTGAATCAAAAGTCCCGAAAACATAAGGGTCTATATGCTCGGCGCTACCCACCACCATACGTTGGGCATAGCCGTGCTTTATATACTCGTAGCCCATCAACACTGCCTGCGTACCCGTAGCACAAGCCGATGAGTTGGTTACCACCTTATTCCCCAAAGCTAAACGGCCTGATATATAAGAAGTAACACCGCTGTTCATGGTTTGTTCTACCACACGCGAACCTAATTTTTTTGATTCTTTGTTGTCGACGCGGGTAATCACGTTTTTCATAGCCTGAGTGTCAGGTGTACTGTTCCCAAAAACGCAACCTGTTTCCCATCGTGGCTCGTCAGTGTCAAAAGCCATACCCGAGTCAGTCCAGGCGTCCATAGCTGCAGTGATGCCGTAGCCGATATTGGTGCCCTTGAGGCCGTAAAAAGTAACTTCAGAGATATAATTGCGCAGATTTTCCCACTCAAAAGCTGGTTGTCCCGCTACCTGGCAGCTCATATGAAGCTCCTCGTACAGCGGTATAAATTTTATCCCCGAAATCCCATGCCGTATAGCATTTAAAAAAGCTGGTATCCCAATTCCGTTAGGCGCCACAATACCTAACCCGGTCACTACAACGCGCCTGTTCATCTTTTAATATCCACCTTTTTTACAATGCCCGAAAACATTCCTTTAGCAATTAGATCATTAGAACTATCCCACATCTCGACATAGCATTTTAGCTTACCAAAGCGAAAATATTGTTTTTTTGAGACAACTGTTACCTTCTCGCCTGGTAAAACCATTTTATGGAACGATATGTCAGTAGACGTAAACAATGGAAAATTAGTTTCGCCTTTACCTGTCGTTGCATCTTTTGACAACAAAAATATACCCAACACCACCAGTCCTATCTGCGCCATTATTTCGGTGATGATCACCCCCGGTGTAACCGGGTTACCCACAAAATGATCCTCATAAAAAAAAGAATCAGCCCGCAATGTATAATCGCCGGTCACCCCATCTTCATCCAACGCAGTGATCTGATCCACAAAGCGGAAGGATGATTTATAAGGTAAATGGTCGAGTATATCGTTATACATATATTATTAATGTGCGGATGTGCAAATATGTTGATGTGCAGATGAAATGCATGATAGTTAGAGTATGAAAATCAAAAAAGTAAATCCCTCATATTATAAATTTAATAAATTCATTTGCACATCTGCACATTCTCCGCATTTGCACATCTACTACCTGCAATGCTCACCTCCATCCACGTGAATTAATGCGCCATTTATCCAAAAAGCATCATCACTGCATAACAGCGAGATCACTTTGGCTACATCTTCTGGTTGGGTCATTCTGCCCATTGGGTTGCGGCTTTTGCCTATTTCCAGTAACTTTTCACTGCCGGGTATCATTTTTAATGATGCTGTAGCTGTAATGCCTGCTTGAATCAAATTTGTTTTTAATCCGAATGGAGCAAATTCTACAGCCATATATTTCGCCAGGCTCTCTAATGATGCTTTTGCGATAGACACCGCTGCATAGCCGTCCCAATGCTTATGAGCTCCTTCACTGGTCAGGCCGATGATGCGTGCGTCTTTGTGAAAAAGTTCAGCATCGAGTATGGCCCGCGTCCAATCCAACAAACTGTTCGCCATGGCATAACTGGTAAACTGGATGTCTTCGGTTGAAAGCTCATCCGTGGTATCTTTAACACCAGCCAGCGGCTTTAGGTTTCCACGGGCGATGGAATGCATCAGGAGTTTTACAGTGTGCTTTGAGACACTTTTTTCCGTTGTGAATTTTTCAAGGAATTTTTCGCGCCCTTCGGTACCTAAAGCATTAATATTATAAGGCAGTATGGTGACATCGTTTTCGGTCGCGATTTTTTTAAATTTCCCGAGCAGGTTTTTTTCGGTGATGGACGTTTCGCGATAAAGTGCCGCGATGTTCATCCCTTTCTGTGCCAGTTTTTCAGCGGCTGCAAATCCAAACCCACTTGATCCTCCTAAAATAATGGCCCATAAACCGGACAATGGCGCGTTCTTACTCACTTCAGAATTTTTAAACTTTTACATGTTTAGCTTGTCTTAACAGGGGACTTAATCAGCTATAAACCTATTGCTTCCAAAAATGCAGCCTCAAAGTAAGCAAAAGTTAATTGGTTTTTAAGCATAATGTTGTAATATAAGCCACTTCTGCGGCTAATATTGAATTTATAAGTGTTAGCACAACATCTATTAAGGTTGCCCCGGCATTTATTATTTATTATGTTTGGTATTGCTTACTATGAAAATAAGATTGAAATCCGGGTTTGCAATTATGCTTTTATTGCTAATTGCATCAGTAAACGTAAAAGCACATCCGCAAAAATTTGAGAAAGCAGAGTTTTATGAGGTGATGAAATCGGGTACGTTGGAGACTATTAATAACCAACTTGAGGCCATTAAAGCTGCACCTGAAAAGGAACGTGATGGATATGAAGGCGCAATGCTGATGAAAAAAGCTGGATTACTAAAAAAACCTAAAGACAGGCTTGCCTTTTTTAAACAAGGGCGCATCAAACTGGAAACTGCTTTGTTAGCCGATCCTGAAAATACAGAGTTTCATTTTTTGCGGTTAGCAATTGAGGAGCGCGCACCAAAAATTGTAAAATATCATTCGGATATTGAAAAGGACAAGGCCATTGTGATTAAAAATTTCAAGAGTCAATCTCCGGCGGTGCGCCATGCTATTTTAGACTACTGCGAAAATTCAAAGGTGTTGCACAAGGAAGATTTCTAACTTTGCCGCAGAATGGATAAAAAGGTATTGGCTATTTATTATACGCAGTCGGGGCAAATGAGCGATATTATCAGCGCATTCACAGCGCCGATAGCAGAGGCCGGTGCAACAATAGAGAGGGTTCAGGTACAACCCGTTACGGAGTATAAATTTCCATGGAAAGGCAATCACTTTTTTTCGGTAATGCCTGATTGTGTGTTAAGTGTGCCGACAGCATTGCAGCCATTCGAACTGAAGGAAAAGGAGTATGACCTGGTGATATTGGGCTATCAGCCTTGGTTTTTGTCGCCAAGCATACCGTCGAATTCTATTATCAATAGCCCGGAATTTAAAGCTATACTAAAAGATACGCCTGTAGTAACGATCAGCGCGGGCCGCAATATGTGGCTTAATGCTTACGTCCGCATACGGAAATCGCTGAAGGATGCCGGAGGTAAATTAGTGGGTAATATTGCTTTGGTTGATAAACATTTGAACCCGGTAAGTTTTATCACCATTTTTTATTGGATGCTTACGGGTAAAAAAGAACGCTACCTAAATATTTTTCCAAAACCGGGGGTGTCTGACGAGGATATTAAAAACACATCGGTATTTGGTGAAATCGTCGCAAAGCACTTAGAGACAGGCGAATGGAGTAATTTGCAACAAGAACTTTTGGATAAAAACGCTGTTGTGGTAAAATATCCGCTGATGTTTATTGAAGGGAAGGCAAAGTTTATTTTTGCAGCCTGGGCGAAATTTATCGCGAAGCGGAAAAACAAAGCGCCATGGATATCGGCATTTAAGTATTATCTTTTTGTCGCTCTGTTTTTAGGTGCGCCAGTTCTTCTTATTTTAGATGGAATTTTTATCAGGCCATTTTCTGCTAAACGAATTAAAACTAAAAAACAAAACTATTTACAAGTAATATAAAATATGTCTAACCAGGTTTATATAAACGCAACTTCTGCATATTTCCCTAATGGGCCGGTGTCGAACGATGAGATGGAGGAATATTTGGGTTATATAGATGGCCGTCCGTCCAAATCAAAAAAGATCGTACTGCGCAATAATGGTATTACCAACCGTTACTATGCGCTGGATAAGTACGGTAAATCGACCCATACTAATGCGCAGATGACCGCCCTGGCTGTGAAGGAATTATTTAAGAATAACCCTGAGAAAATAAAAGAGGTCGAACTGCTTTCGTGTGGTACATCGTCGCCCGACCAGGTAATGCCAAGTCACGGTGTAATGGCCCATGGTTGGCTACCCGAAATGGAATCGATCGAAGTGGTGTCACCGTCTGGTGTTTGTTGTGCCGGAATGCACGCCATCAAATTTGCTTATCTGGCCATCAAAGCAGGAGAGACTAAATTAGCTGTGGCAACAGGTTCAGAAAGATTCTCCGGCCTGCTGGTTTCCGATGTTTTCGAAGAAGAAGCACAGAAGCTGAAAGAGATGGAAGAAAACCCTTTCATTGCTTTTCAGAAAGACTTTTTGCGTTGGATGCTTTCGGATGGTGCGTCGGCATTTTTAATGTCGGATAAACCGAACGAAAATGGCCTAAGTCTGCGGATCGATTGGATAGAAGGGGCATCATACGCCAACGAAATGGATACCTGTATGTATATGGGAGGTGAAAAGATGGAAGACGGCTCGCTGAAAGGTTTTATGGATTATACGCCTGAAGAAATCATGAACAAATCCATCTTTAGTGTAAAACAGGATATTACGCTGCTGAGCGATAATATTGTTCACCTGGGCGGTAAGAAGATAAAGGAGATAATGGACAAAAAAGGTATTGGAGCTGCTGACGTAGATTACTTTCTGCCTCATATCTCCAGCGACTTTTTCAGAACCAGGATATATGACATGGTGGAGATCTATGGCGGTGGTATCCCTTACGAGAAATGGTTCATCAATTTATACACAGTAGGCAATGTGGGAGCGGCATCAATTTATCTGATGATCAATGAATTATTTAACAGTGGAAAATTGAAGAAGGGTAACAGGTTATTATTATTGGTGCCCGAAAGCGCACGTTTTTCATATATGTATGCTATGCTTACAGTGGTGTAGTTGTTTGAGTTGAATAAGTTGAATAAGTTGGATTGGTTTAATCGGTAAAATCATCCAATCGTGTCAGTTGTTTATCTTTGTAAATCCATCAAATCCAATAATCGTGTACTATGAAGAAGGAAAATGTGCCACAGGATATGGGGGCGCTTGGGAAGATCACCAAAGAGGTTTGCTATGCTACCGATAGCAGCGGCAAATACGTGACCGAACTGAGCAGTGGATGGGATATAAAGTCTGGTGCATTGGATGTGGCCTGGAAAGACGTAGAAGAACGCGTTGCAAAGGCCAAACAAAAAGTACTGGACGGAGAAGCCAGCCCGCTATTATTTTTTATGGAATACCGACTAATGGACATTGAGATATTAGCAGGCTATTCCGGATTCTGGCAATGGCAGGTAAAAAGACATTTGAAACCCGACGTGTTTAAAAAACTATCTGATAAAAGACTACAAAAATATGCCGATGCCTTTAATGTTAAGGTAGAGGATCTAAAAACCATGACCGTGCATGAAGCTTGATTTTGAACACCGTCAGTCGGCGCATTGTGAGTCAGGGGTTACAAGCAGTTTATTACGCGAAAGCTCATTAAATAAGATCACCGAACCACTGGCTTTTGGCATTGGAGCGGGGTTGTTTTTCTGTTATATCCCGCTGATCAAAATAAACAATGGCCCGGCAATAGCATTCCGCACTTTTCCGGGGCTGATATTTAAACGGACTTGCAATGCACTAGATATCCCGGTGATCCGCAAAAAATTTAACTCAAAACAGCAAGCCGAAAGTTATTTGATCGAACGGCTGAAAGAAGGTCACCCCGTAGGTTGCCAGGTTGGGGTGTACTACCTTTCTTATTTCCCGCGCGAATATCGTTTTCACTTCAACGCGCATAACCTGATCGTTTTTGGCAAAGAGGATGATAATTATCTCATTAGCGACCCGGTGATGGATACGCCAACTATGCTGACTAGTTATGAATTGGAACGCGTCCGTTTTGCAAAGGGAGCGTTGGCACCTAAAGGACAGTTATACTATCCAAAAAGCAAAGCAGTAATTACTGATGAGCAGATCAGAAAAGCAATCATCAGCGGTATAAAAACAAACGTGAACCAGATGCTGCGCATTCCCGGTAATTTTGCTGGGGTAAGTGGAATCAGGTACACGGGCAAAAAAATAAAGAACTGGCGAGATAAATTTGGCGTTGAAAAGGCTGGATCGTACCTGGCGCAATTGGTTCGCATGCAAGAGGAAATAGGCACCGGCGGCGGTGGTTTTCGTTATATTTATGGGGCATTTTTGCAGGAAGCACAGGCGTATACCCACAATGATCAATTGCCCGAAATCTCAAAAATATTTACCCAGGCAGGTGACCTTTGGCGCACGGCAGCCGTACACGCTGCAGGAATATACAAGGGACGATTGGGCAGCCAGGAAGATTTTAATCAGATGGGCGATTACCTGATCGAGATAGCTGAACTGGAAAAGAATGCTTTTCTTGCTTTAAAAAATATCAAATGGTAGCAGATAGCGAACTGGCGGTAAACATCGAGAACCTGGGATTTCACTATCCCAGTAACGATGGCGTTGTCTTCTCCGGCCTGGATTTGAAGGTGCGGAAAGGAGAACGTTTCGGCCTTTTCGGTCCAAACGGCGCCGGTAAAACTACGCTGCTAAGTTTAATGACGGGACTGCTCTCCGCAGACTCAGGTACTATTAACTTATTAGGGAATGATGTTCGCAAGAAAAATAATGACGTCAATAAGCTGATTGGTTTTGTGCCGCAGGATCTTTCTTACTACCAGGAGCTGAGCCCGGTAGAGAATTTGGAATTTTTCGGAGCATGGTCGGGGTTGAACAAGCTGCAGATCAAAACCAGAACCGATGAATTGCTTCAAATCCTTGGTCTCGAAAATGTCCGAAATAAACAGGTAGATAAATTTTCAGGAGGGATGAAACGCCGTGTGAACCTGGCAATCGGGGTCATCCATAACCCCGCTATCCTGATACTGGACGAACCGACAGTTGGTGTGGATGTACAAACGCGTCATGCCATCATCAACTACCTGATGGAGTTGAACAAAAACGGTACTACACTTATCTATACCTCGCACCAGTTGAGCGAGGCCGAAGGTTTATGTGAGGAAGTGGCCTTGATCGATGCAGGCAAAATCATTACTCACGGAAGCCTGTGTGATCTGTTAAAAGAACATCACAAGAAAAACTTAGAGGATCTGTTCCTCAGCCTGACCGGAAAGGAGTATCGGAATGATATTTAAACTCTGGGCCACCATAAGGAAAGACTGCCGTGTGCTGATCCGTGATGGTATCGGTCTGTCACTAATGTTTATCATGCCCATTGTACTGGTCGTGGTAGTAACAGATATTCAGAACAGCACTTTCCAGCTTATCAATAAAAACAAGATGACTATCCTGGTTTGTAACCGGGATACAGGCGAGTCGGGAAAACAATTAATCGACGCGATCAATAAAATAGGCTTATTCAAAGTATACAATTTACCTAAAAACCAGGATGCCAACACCATCGTCGATACAATGAAGGATAAGGATGCGCTACTGAGCGTAACAGTCCCCGACGATTTCACTAAAAAAGTAAAAGCAAAGGCGAAGAGCGTTTCCAATAAGGCGATGGTCAGCTTTGGTTTGCAAGCTGATTCTGTTCAAAAATATGTAGGTGATGTAAGCCCGCTAACTTTGTATTATAATCCGGTTATTCAGGAACAATTACGTCTCTCGGTAAAAGGTGGCCTGCAAAGCGCATTGCAGATTGTTGAAAGCAGGGAAACATTGCGCACTCTTTATTTTGCTATTAACGAAAAGCCGTTACCCGAAAAGCTGGAATGCGAGATGTTAAGCAACAAGGCAGCCATCAATGAAATTCCTGTTTCTAAAAATGGCACTTTGCGCGCACCTAATGCAGCACAGCATAACGTACCTGCCTGGACCATCTTCGCCATGTTTTTTGTGATCATGTCTCTTGGTGGCAGTGTGGTTCGCGAAAAAGTGAGCGGTAGTTTTGTTCGGTTGAAAACCCTGCCCACAAATTTTGCTGTGGGCTTATTATCCAAACAAATTACCTATGTGGCGGTTACTGTGATTCAGGCCGTTGTAATATTCGCTCTGGGTATTTGGGGCTTCCCGCTAATGGGCTTGCCAGGATTGAATATTCCGCTCGATGTGTTTGGTCTGTTGGTTGTAACCATCATTTGTGGATGGTGCGCAGTAAGTTACGCTATATGTGTCGGTGTATTTGCAGAATCACACCAGCAAAGCAATGGCTTTGGTGCGATATCCATTGTGATATTGGCTGCCATTGGCGGTTTAATGGTGCCAAGCTTTGCTATGGATACTTCTCTAAAAGCGGTAGCCAATTTATCGCCAATGCATTGGTGCCTGCAGGCTTATTACGGATTGTTTTTAGAGGGAAGTAAATTAACCGATGTGATGGAATACCTGATACCGCTGGTGCTGATCACTTTAGTATTGCAATTGATAACCTTTTTAGGATTGAAACGAAAAAATTTAATATAATTACGGAATGGAACAAATTACAGAGCTTAAGGAAAAACTGAAAAGCCAGATCATATTGTTTTTAAACTTAACCGACCTTACCCCAGCCGATATTAAGGACGATGAGCCTTTATTTGGCGATGGCTTAGGTTTGGATTCCATAGACTCGTTAGAGCTGATAGTACTATTGAAAAGAGAATACGGCGTTAATATCCAGGACCCCAAAATAGGCCGTAAAGTGTTGGTGGACATTAATACCATGGCAGCTTATATCGAAGAGCATAAGAGTAAGTAGACAGTTAATCAGTTACTAGAGATTGGCTATTTTCGATAGCAAAGCCTATTGGTAATTATCTGAATATTTGTATTTAACGGAATTAAATGGGGATGACATAATGTATTCTCTTTAAATTCCAGGCAGAATATTGAACCTTAGTCAATTAAAATATGAAACCTATGACCAAACCTTTTATCCTTCTTGTGTTCCTTTTAACAACTGTCACTTTTGCAAACGCACAAGATGCCCCTAAAATTGATGAAAGCACTTTAATCACTCAACTTATTGGCATAAGTAACTTGAGCCAGACACAAGCGGACAATTATTTGACGAGCAAAAAATATGCAGTAAGCAGTAATAGCGTTAAGAAGTTAGAATTATACGATGCCAATTTTGTCAAATACAAAATGATTGGTAGCACAGACAGCTATACAATTGTATTGGTAAAAGATAAGATCATTAACGTAATGTTTATTACTTATTCGGATAGTATTTATCCAAAAGCTTTGGACGATGCTCTCAAAGCTGGCTTCAAAAAATCAGAACCGGCAAATCCCAACTCTCCTCAGGCAGTGTATGCAATGGATAATGAAAGATTTATTATTCAGACAATTAACGCCAATAATAAAACCTTTTATGTTATGAGTATGAATAACCTGGTGGTTACTGCCAAAGCGGTAGCTGATGCAAAGCCGCAATAATATATAGTATCAATTGGGTATTCGGCACTCTTATACTACTTTAGATCATATCCCGGAAACTAGCATCAGCGAGTGATACTTATGAAGGTAATGATTGTAGATCAGGACTTTTTTGGGCGATCTGCTGTTAACTTGTCTTTCTATAACAACCTCCGGAATTATACCATTTTTAATAATATTAGCTGCCAGCCATAAAGCAAATGACGATGAGGTGGAGTAATCACCGCATAAATGCTTGTAGTTTGCTAAACTGGTATTTTGGAAAATGGAAGATGTTGCCTGCTTGTAAATGGCATCAGTTCTTACATCACCGTTTTTGCCGGTAATTAGTAGGTCAATGTCTTCGGATTTTAGCGAGTTTTCAGCAAGGAATTTGGTAATCGCAGCTCCTATATCTTTTGTATCGTAAAGTGTTTTTAATGACGAAAGCTCAGCTAAGTTATTGTCAGAAGCTTTATCGGAGAGTAGGAAAAATGCTGCGCCTTCTCCGCCCATTGTTCCTTTTGATTCAGTAGCTAGCAGTTGCAGGTTCGAAATAGGCCAGCGTTTATATAAACCCAAACGGGATAGTACTTTAAAGCTGGGGTCTGTTATTTCATCTATTCCGCCAACCAGGATGTTATCTGCCTCCTGTTCCCTCAAAAGCATGATCGCATCGATAAGGGCGCTTTCAAACGAGATGCCTTTGTGCACAAAATTGTTATTGTACCCATGGCATTTAAGCATCAATGCCACCTGCGCGCCTACCGTGTTATGAGTGGATTGAATAAAGGCAGTAGGTGGTAATAATTCTTCGTTTTGCTCTACAATACGGGTTAAAAAGGTAATAGTATCCTCTATGCAACCAAAAGCAGTGCCTGTTGTGATGGCACCCGGCATTTCAATATTTGCCTGGTTAAGACAATCTTGTGCAGCAGCTACACCCATTTTGATCACGTGGCTCATGCGGCGTATCTGCTTCGGGTCGATGAATGCTTTATAGTCGGGTTCAATGGGTCTCAGACGGGTGCCGGTATATTCAACTACTTCAGTTAAAAAATCATTGTTGCCGAATGTTTTTTGCGGAGATATGCACGAAGCTGAACGAATGTAAGTTTTCATATCAGGCCCTCGAAAATATTAAAGATGTACAATTACCGCCAAACCCGAAGGAGTTGGACATAACATGATTGATAGTTTGCCCCTTCAGAAACCGGGTCTCAGGCTCAAAAGGCAATTCATTTATCCGTGTTTGAAACCGTAGATTGGGGTAAATGATCCCATGCTTAATTGCCAACACTGAAAACACAGCCTCGATACCGCCACTTGCACCTAGGGTGTGCCCCGTGTAGGATTTGGTGGAACTCATTGGCGGATATTCAGGATCGAATAGCCGTTTCACTGCGGTGCCTTCGGCACTGTCATTATTCGGCGTACCAGTGCCATGTAGGTTGATATAATCGATGTCAGATGGTTTCAAGCCACTTTTTCCCAGTGCACCTTTCATAGCAAGATAAGAACCTGTGCCATCCGGGGAAGATGCTGTTTGATGATAAGCATCGTTGCTATTATTATAACCGCTTAGCTTACAGTAAACAGGTTTGCTTAATGTTCGGGCCACTTTTTCTGATACTAAAACTACATATCCGGCACCCTCACCCAGGTTAAGACCTTCGCGGTGCTGATCAAATGGTTTGCAGAACTCTTTGTCTAGTATCATCAAAGTATTAAAGCCATTCAGGGTGAATTTCGCCAGCGCGTCGGTTCCGCCTGCTATAACCACATCCAACAGCCCATTTTTGATCAGTCGTGCGCCATAGAAAATAGAATTAGCAGAAGACGAGCAAGCAGTGTTGATAGTGGTTAGATAATCTGTAATACCCAGCTCGTTGGCTACAATTTCTGTTTTGCTGCCGCATTCATGATCAAATACATCTCTCAGTTTCCCTTTGTTATTATCGGCCAGGAAATCGACAAAAAAGTTTTCGCTTTTGTCCATCCCGCCAACAGTATTGGCCGAAACGAAACCTGTGCGTAAAGAGTCGAAATCCGGTATAGCTGCGTCTGCCAATGCCTCACGGGCAGCGACTAAACTCAACAGCGCCGTACGACTGGTTTGAGATGGTAAACCCGTCATAGCGACCAATTCATCATTGCTCAACTTTACTTCAGCTACAGGCAGTTTGCCTTTGTGAATAGTTTCCAGCAAAGTAATATCACCCATGCCCCCTTCCCTATTTTCAAAGGCACGAAGATGGCCCGGGACGTTATTCCCGATGGCCGAGATCACCCCAACCCCCGCTATATACACTGATGGACTCATATTATTGCGTTTCTGCAATTTTAATTTGTTTCGAATATATTATTGATACTTTTTGTTGAAAATGGCACAGAATTGTCGGTCTGCTGCCTCTCCACCAAAAATAATGCTGCTTTATAATCCTGGTCCAATACATCAACCCAACCACAAATACAGGTTTTTAGAATATTGTTATCTAAAAGATAGTTTACCTGCACGGTAACAAAATCAGCATCAAACATTTCCTGTATATAAAATGCATGTTCACCTTTAAAATTGTTACGGATACATATTTCTCCAATGACAATGTTAGGCAAGGTATAAACAAACAGCGAAGGGCTTGCAATTTCCTTAGCCGACTCAAAATATTTAATATCATTATCCAGGCTTGAGTTTCTGTTAGTCAATACTAATCCGACTTCTTCAGGCTGATATTGATCCTTTTGATAACTATCCTTCAATAATATCTCCGATGCCAGCCAACCCAGTTTACTTAGGTTATCCATTTTATAATATTTAGGATAATTCAACTGAAAATGCTGATAAACTGACAGAAGAAAACCTGAAAGATCAGCGCTTTTATTCTGAAATAGCGACTCGCCATTTTTGAAGATACTGCCTACCTCAATTACACAGCTACTTATGATATGATTCTTTGTCAGCAATGTTTGTCCTTTACCTTATCTTTTCAAAAATAATCTATTATTTGCCAAAAATAACGGCGGCATTACAGCCTCCAAAGCCTGAAGCTGTTTTTAAAAAACGCTTTGCTTTCATAGATAACGGTTCAACAATCACATTAATTGGTTTGGTTACCCCTGCTTCTTTAAAACCCGGTGTAGGTAATACCAACTCTTGTTGTAACGATCGAATGGATATGATCGATTCAATCAATCCTGCTGCACCAAGTGTGTGCCCGTAATAACCTTTCAAACTGTTTAATGGCACCGACTCCAGTCCTGATAAATTAATGGCATTGGCTTCCATTTCATCGTTATATGGCGTAGCAGTACCATGAGCTGAAATGAAATCAATCTTATTGGCAGATAAACCAGCTTCCTTCAAAGATTGATCGATGGCGAAGCTTAATTCTTTCCCCGTGCGCGATGGTCCCGAAATATGATTGGCATCATTGCTTACGGCGCCACCCAATACTTTTATATTGTGTTCAAATTTCTTGTTTGTAGATAAAATGACGGTGGCTGCGCCCTCACCTAAGTTCAGACCGTCACGCGATTTATCAAACGGCTTGCATATTTGCGGGCTTAATGCCTGGAAAGATTCGAAACCTGATAAGATGAACGACGAGATCACGTCGGCCCCAACAACTACGGCATTTTCATATTGGCCGTTTCGCAGCAATCGCGCTCCGCTGATGATACTCAGTACGCCGGATATACAAGCATTAGAAATGATGATGGGTGTATTTTGGAACCCAAAATGATCGGCCACCATTTTAGCTGAAGTTGATAGCGCTATCCGTTTCTGTAATTCTGGAGTGTTCTTTTCTGCTTCCAGCAGGCTGATATTTCCTTTGGTAGAGGAGATGATCAGTATGGTTTTTTTATCCGCTACGTCTATGTCAGTGCTTTTTAAAGCGTCGTCGATAGAAGTGATCAGTAATTGCTCGAATTTGGTGAAGCTAGTTTTGTGAGATTCAACAAAAACCCGGTCTTTATCAAAAATGGAAGCACAGAACGACCTCGGCGAAATAGCAGGATCATAATGTTCCTTAACATCAGAAACATTATTGATAAGACGGTCGAAATTCTCAGCAGTTGTTTTACCGAGGGGAGATAAAATATTATCAGCAACTACAAATACATCCTGTTCCATTATTCTATTTATGCTGATAAATATCCTCTTATCTCATGCCACTTCTTAAAAAGCCGATATATGGTCTGAAGCTACCAGGAAGTCTTTCACACGGGCCATCTCTTTATAACGCGGTTGGTCCTCAATAAATTTCGGAGAAATAGCGCGTACCTTATCGTACAATGACATAGATGCAGCTGATAGCCTGTCGTGGCACTCCAGGTAATCAATGGCCTGCAGGATGGTCATTAAATGAATGGCCAGTACTTCGAACGAATTATCAATCACTCTTTTTGTCATTAACGCCGCGTTGCAGCCCATACTTACGATGTCCTGGTTGTCATTATTGTTCGGGATGCTGTGTACATACATCGGGAACGACAGCGTTTGATTCTCTGCTACTGTTGATGTAGCGGTAAACTGCATGCCCTGTATACCGAAATTCAGTCCTAATACGCCCAGGTTAACAAAAGGCGGGAATTTCTGGTTCAGCTTATTATTCAGCAGGTAGTTCAACTGGCGTTCAGCAAGCATAGAGAGCTTGGTAATAGCCACCTTCAGTTTATCCATCTCAAGGGAAACGTAATCGCCGTGGAAATTACCGCCATGAAATATATTTTGATTCTCATGGTCAATAACCGGGTTATCGTTCACCGAGTTCAGTTCGTTCACCACTACATTTTCTGCCTGGTTGATGGTGTCATAAATAGGCCCCAAAACCTGGGTAACACAACGTAGGGAATAGTATTCCTGAACCTTATCTTCAAAAACCTCCTGGTCAAGATTGTCAGGATTATATAAATGCTCCGAACGGTCGCGGATCATTTTGCTGTCCTTCAGGATATCGCGCATTAAAGAGGCTATCTTATTCTGCCCTTTGTGATGTTTTACGATATTCAGTTCATAAGAATAATGATCATCAAATGCCTCAACAATTTCATTGATCATTGCTGAAAACAATACCGACCAGCTTAACAGCTTCCGAGCCTGGATGATATTTAGCATCCCGATACCAGTCATTGCTGAAGTCCCATTCAAAATAGCCAAACCTTCGCGAATATGAATGGAAAGTGGCTTGATATTGAATTTGTTGAATATATCGATCGTCGGATGCACGGCATCTTCAAAAATTACTTCTCCCTCACCTATCAGCACTAAACCTAAATGTGCCAGTTGCACCAGGTCGCCGCTTGCGCCAACACCGCCATGCTCATAAATGCACGGACAAATGTCGTTGTTGATCATTTGCTTTAATAGCTCAACCACTTCAGTATGCACACCCGAATACGCCTGCATAAAGCTGTTTAATCGCGCGATCATTAATGCTTTAGATAACTGCGCAGGTATCAGTTTGCCACTACCGGATGAGTGGCTGCGGATAAGGTTATATTGAAGTTGTAAAATATTTTCTTCGTTCACTTTATACTGCGCCATCGGCCCGAAGCCCGTATTGATGCCATAGATTAGTTTGTGCGAAGAGAACTTTTTAAGGAATTCAAAATTGGTGTTTACCTTGTTTAAGGCGGCTGCATCCAAAGCCACTTCCTTGTTATTAAATATCAGCTCCGCAAAGTCATCTAAAGAAAGTGTGCTTTGTCCAATATGTACCATGGGCAAAAGTATATTTTGTAAGGTTTTTTTAATTAATGGGCTAATGTAGGAAATAAGTCGGAAAGTCGGCAAGTCAGAAAGTCAGCAAGAAGTTTATTTTAAAGATGTCTTTCGGACTTTCCGACTTTCACGGAGTTTCGGACTACTACAATCTCCTGTCAATAAACTTGACCGCCTTTCTGTTAGCCTCGTTAAACTGCATTTTCTGAATTTCTTCGGCAGTGACATATTTAATATGAGGGCTCACTCTTAATCTTGCCTGTAAGTATGAACGGATACGGTGGTCGCACTCTTCACTATCATCCGCAGGAACTACATAAAGCGTTACCTGGTCAAGATCGATCTCATTTGATGATACTTCTACCACATAGTCCAATATTTCTTCCCGCTCATTCAGCAGGTCAAATAAAGCAGGCGGATACAAAGTTGTCCCCTTGAATTTGATCATCTGTTTTTTGCGGCCAAGTATAGGCGAAAGGCGCAAACTTGCTCTGCCACAGGCGCAAGGCTCATCAAAATACATACAGATATCGCCGGTTTTATAGCGCAGTAAAGGCATTCCTTCTACACCTAAGGTGGTGATAGTCACTTCTCCAGGGGCGTAAGGCTCTACCGGTTGGTTATTTTCATCCAGTAATTCTATAATCACCAATTCAGGTTGATAATGACCGCCCTTGCCTTCACCGCATTCCGTAAATGCGGTCTGCATTTCTGTAGAAGCATAGGTCGAATATAGTTTTATGTTCCAGGCTTCGGTTATTTTTTTGCCAAGCATATTCAGCGAGAAATCTGTATTGCGGACATTCTCACCTATACAAATTGCTTTTTTAACCGAGGTTTTATTAATATCGATACCTGCCTCCTTAGCAAAACCGATCAACTTTAATATAAATGATGGCACGGCAACGATGGCTGTTGGCTTCAATCGTTGGATGGTTTCCCATTGCAAAGCGGGAACTCCGGGACCTAATCGTATAATCCCAGCCCCCAGTTTCCGGATACCTGAATAATAAGCAATACCTGCCATAAACTGCCTGTCAAGTGTCAACATCAGCTGGTAAATATCTTCCTTTGAACCATCAGCGCAAGAGAAAGAATTATACTCATTGTAAGCCAAACGGTTCAGGTCATTTTCCGTCAGGGCAATGGTAACCGGGCCACCCAAAGTACCTGAGGTTGAAGTGTATTCTACCACCTGCTCAGCCGGAATACATAGAAAATCGCTATTACGTTGTTGTAAATCTTCCTTATACGTTGGTGGTATTTGTGCCAGGTCTGCAATTGTTTTTACAGTATTTATATCGATCTGATGCTTTGCAAACAACTCTTTATAAAATGGCGAATGTTGTGAAACATATTGCAAAAGTTGCTGCAATTTTTGTTCCTGCATCTTTGTTTCTTTCTCCGCCAATTGTTTATCCCGTTCCTCTAAAATCGACATTAGTTTCTGTTTTTACTTTCCCCAAATGTAATAAAAATGGCTAAAGTGAATTCTTTTGAAGCACAGTAATAAACATTATTACTACATTTAGGTTATCAGTTTAATTTTAACATTAACCAATTTACATGAAGTTCAGTAGATTTTTAATTATCACGGTGCTAACAATTTTCAGCTTTGGTTTCGCAGAAGAAACAAATGCTGAGCCTTTGGTCGGGCCGGTTACATTATTACAACGCAGACCACCGCCACCACCGCCACCGCCAGGTGCTCCAAGATTGCACAGACGTCATAGGCGTTACAGGCACCATCACGGAAGCTTACATATCCGGCTGCCAAAACCACCACCGCATCCTAAAGGATTGCCACCACCGCCGCCTCGTCCACCAAGACCATAAAATAAAATGCCTCTCTGATTCAGAGAGGCATTTTATTTTATGTCCGGAGCGATGATTTATTTACTCAAATACATCACATTGTAGTACTCTTCCGCCATGCGTCCTGAATCGAATGCTGGAGAAACGTCTGCCGCCGCTTTGCGGACCACAGATACCCATTTCTTCTGATCCTTATAATACATCGGGCGTATCGTATTGTCCAATATGTCCATCAGGCTTTTGGCTTCCAGCATATCCCTGTCGTGTTGCGGCAGGTTATCGTCTCCCGGCGGAATCACAAAACTGTTTTCTTTATCCTTTGCGAATTCTGGAACCCAGCCATCAGGAAGCGAGAAATTGATGCTGCCATTCATTGCGGCTGTCATTCCGCTGGTGCCTGACGCCTCGCGATACATTTTAGGATTGTTTAGCCAAACGTCCGATCCTTTTTTAAGTAATGCCGATAGGCCTAGTTCATGGCCGGTCAATACGGCACAATTGGCAAAAGGCCACATTTTGCGGATGATCTGGTTAAACTGTTCTATAGCGCCATAATCTTCAGGATATGGTTTTCCTGCCCATATCAGTTGGACTGGCATTTCGGAAGCGTATACTAATTTGATAAAGCGGTCCCAATCATAAGTCATCAGGTCGGCGCGTTTGTAGCCCGCAAAACGACGTGCCCAAACTATGGTTAATACATTTTCATCAAATATTTTTCCGCACTGGTCGGCCACCACCTTAAACAGTTGACGTTTCATTTCTTTCTTGCGACTGATGATCGCTTCATCGTTCTTTCCTGCTAATGCGATCTCAAACTGATCATCCTTCCAGTAAGTTTTATTCTGCGCGTTGGTGATAGAGGTGATCTCACATATGCCTGGATTATGATCCCACATCTCGCGGGCTACCTCTCCATGCAGTTTGGAAACGCCGTTGGCTTTTTTAGCAAATTTTAATGCAGCAAGCGTATAATTTAAGCCATAGTGATCTACGTCAAGCAGCTTTTTCACCTCTTCAATTTGCAGGCCATAGAAGAATGACATTTTTTTGAGAAGGTCATAACTATGCTCTTCATTACCTGCAGATTCAGGTGTATGGGTAGTGAACACTACTCTCTTTTTTACCTCCTTTAAGCTCTTATATTTGGAATACAGATAAAAGTTAAGTGGTAGAGAGTGACCTTCATTCATGTGATAGATGTCGATATTCAAACCAAGCTTATCGATCAGCATAGCACCGCCAATACCCAGGACGATGGATTGCGCGATACGCGTTGCCTCGTTTGAATCATATAGTTTATAGCTGATAGAGCGTGATTGCTCGTCATTTTCGTTCAGGTTGGTGGTTAGTAAAAATATCGGGGCCGAGCCAAACGTCTCAGGATGCAACAGGAATGCTCTTACATATACAGGACTGTCATGTACCGGAACGGTGAACATAATGCCGGTATCCTGCAAAAAAGAGTAACCTTTTTCAACAAACATCGGCTTCATATCGGCATTGGTTTCACGCTGCTGGTCGTAGTAGCCCAATTTCCAGAGCATACCTATACCGATCACATTTTGTTTAAGCTCATAAGCACTGCGCATGTGTGAACCAGCCAGAAAGCCTAAACCACCGCTGTAAATTTTTAATGCCTGGTCTATGGCAAACTCCATAGAGAAGTAGGCGACTGCCTTTTTATATTTTGGATCCGGTTGATACCCGAATATTTCGTCTCGTGATAACATGTTTAAACTTTAATTAATTGAGGACAATAATAAAAAACATCGCCCTTTTTGTTCAGTGCATTTTATCCACAAAAGCCAGTTTTCTAACGAATTGGCAATTATTTGCTTTTGGCGACGGGCTCAGCCATTGCAACGATAGCTTGCATAAACCATGCAGCGTGTGGTATCCATTGCTCAGTCCAGCGCCATTCGTCACCTTCTGCTTCGGTTTTGAAATCGATACCTGAACCATCGCCGTTACCATCTTTACCTGTGATGCCATTGGAAATGCCGCCTTTTTGCGAACCATGCCCGAAGCTGGACTGCATATATGGCACATTGTTTTTACCAAACCCATACAAAAAGCACATAGAATAAGGGTTGCAACCTGTTATCCAGGATAATTGTTGGGAAGCAAAAGTCGCCAGCGACGCCTTAACACCCCATGCGTTTTGAGCCGGGTAAGCCAACCGACCGCCAACAATTGCTGCTGTCGCTAATGAACCCAAACGCGCATCCTCGCCCTGCCACCACCAGCCGGTTTCGTTTTCGTGAGGAATGAAGAAGCCATCTTTCACTTTTCCGTTATATAAAAAGCTCTGACGGGCATAACCAAACGGGTTGGCCACTTCATGGCTTACTCTTAAGTTATAATTCAGGGCTTTTTTAATAGTTTGCAAAGATTTGGCTCTGAAAGCAGGGTCAGTTTCTTTAGTCAGATATCTTGATAAGGCCACAACCGGCATACCGGCATCCGATGCATGCCAGTATGGACGGTTACCATCGTTGGCGATGAAGTAGCCTCTATCTGACATTCGTTTGTTTAGATTTTCGGCACGTTTGCGGGCTTGATCGCGATAGGCGGTATTGTTGGTGCTGATCCAAAGTTCAGTGGCGGCCATTAAAGCGCAGTAATCATCAAGGATGTTCTCTTTGCCGTCGTCATCATATTTGGTATTGTTCACAAGCAAATGCTCAAAGGCACGTTTGGCAGCGTCGAGGTATTGTTGCGAAGTGAATTCACCATGCTTTTTTAATCTCGAAATGCGTGCCAGTGCGGCTATGCCCATACCTCCGCCTTCGCGGAACGCAGCCTGGTATTCGTTAGTAGTAACGCTATTGGCACGCAATCCTACTACGCGGCGATCGTTCGGATTTTTACTGAAATAACTGAACACTGTTTCATAAAAATAACCCTCGGTTGAAAGTGAACGCATGATATAATCAGCACCATAGCAGGCTTCAGTTTCGAGTGAGTCCTTCAGTCCCCATTTGGTAAGCAAGCCAGGAATTTTTTCGTCCACACTTACCATCGACCAGGTAACCAACGGAATTTGCTGCGGCGACATGAAATTAGCGTATGACAAATGCGAAAAATACTTGCTTACATCACCCGATGCATCACACCAGCCGCCACGCAGGTCGACGGTCTTTTCGCTGCCGTAGAGTTTAATATGTTGATCAGCGTCAAGCTCTTCGGGAGTATTGGCCCGTTGTTTATTGTAGTAATGAATAATGGATGATAAGGTCAATTTTGCCAAGCCGTATTGAGTGATTTGGAATGGTTCGGAATTTAATAAAACGTGCCCATCAGTAATTGCCAGCTGATATTTACCGCTTGCATGTAAGCCTGAAAAATCAGCCTGGTAGAAATATTTGTCCTTGTACCAATCCTCAACTTGCTGTGCGGGTCTAAGTACACCTGTAAATACAGTCTTTTTTGAAATGACCTCTACAACTGTAAATTTCTTATTGGCTGGAAATTTACCTGCAACACCCACCACCGCTATTTTGGGCCCATTGGTATCAAAACCGATTTGGCTTACATAAATAGCGTCCTGGGCAAAAGCAGAAAAGGAAATCATCAGGAACAGACTGATAAGTGCAGATTTAAGGTAATTCATCATATTTCAGGTTTTATGGTTTGGCCGAGGCCCAGAATATAGCGTTGCTAAAAAGCTTTTTGTAAGCATCATTTTGAAACAGATTGGGAGAGTGGCCCATGAAAATATACACGTTGCGCGCCTTTACATGCTCATTGCTCCAAATCACCGGGTGATCGCCCATTTTGACATCCGATTTGGGGATATAGGAATTCTCATCAACACTGGCTATCACACGGACATTCGGTCGCGGACTTTTATCGTAGGTATAAAATTCCTCAGTCTTTATCCAGAATGATGATGGGACACCCTTCATTACCGGGTGCTGCTGGTCTTCTACTTTTACATCGCCCTGCACAAATGTGGCGATATAGTTTTTCCAGCGGATGCCGCCCATAAAGCTGGAGAACCACTGCCACATCGGGTAACCATCAAACTCACCCAAAAGCGTTGCATGATGAAAGCCGATCCATCCGCCACGGCCTTCTTGAATATATTTTTCAAAAGCTTTGGCGGCCTCTGGTTTCCAGGCGTAGGGTGCATAATCCAGTTGGATGAACAATTGATAATGACTTAAAAATTCTTCGCTCATCTTATCCGTGTTCTGGATATAATCGATGCTGAAATTACTATCGGCGGCCAGTTTATCCAGCCATACTTTGGCGCCTTTTGAGTATTCCACATGGTGGCCGCCATTTTCATAAAGTGCGATAACCTTAAAACGCGTGGCTTTCTGGGCAAATGATAAGGAAAAAGTGCAGAGTACGACAAGGAGTGTCAGTAAATTCTTTCTCATAGGCGGGATTTTATTCAAATATATAATACTTGACGAAAGCTGCTGGCAAATACCACCAAAAACGATATTTTTATCAGCTAACATGCCCTCATCACCCGCCACAAAGAAGCTACGTCCACTGCAATTGGTTGCCGTGATCTTTTTTACTGTTTCCGGCGGGCCGTACGGACTCGAGCCACTTTTATCATACGCCGGTGAACATGGCGCTTTATTATTGCTGCTGCTCACCCCAATGGTATGGGATGTGCCAGCAATTTTTACGGTATTGGAACTAAACAGCATGATGCCCATTGAAGGCGGTTATTACCGCTGGGTAAAATATGCTTTAGGGACACGCTGGGGGTTTTATGAGGGTTGGTGGACCTGGTTGTACACTTTTGTCGACCTGGCCATTTATCCGGTGTTGTTTGTGGAATACGCATCCTTCTTCTTCCCCGAACTTGCCGCTTATAAAATCCCGGTATGCCTGTGCATTATTTGGGCATCTGCAGGGCTGAATATTTTAGGGATTGTGCCTGTTGGACGAGTTTCGCTTATATTAAGCGTAGCCGTATTAACGCCTTTTTTAGTATTGATAGCAGCTTTCTTCCACAACCATGCAGGTAGTTTGTCGATCCCTTCGCCATCGTTAAAAGGAATTAGTTATCCATCAATGGGTATGGCTTTGTATACCGTGATGTGGAATTGCCTGGGATGGGATAATGTGACCACCTACGCAGAGGAGGTGGAGAAACCTGTGCGGTCATATCTTATTTCCGTCTTTACTGCATTCATTCTGGTGTTGGTAGTATACTTCTTTGCAATATTAGTCGCTCAGCAATCGCATATGGATCCCACCACTTTAACTGAGAAAGGATTCCCTCAGTTAGGTGTGTTGATCGGCGGCAGATGGTTGGGCATAATGCTTGCCGCCGGAGGGATGGCCAGTACTTTAGGAATTTATGCGGCGGTGCTATTGTCTGTTTCCCGAGTTCCGAAAGTAATGGCCGATGATGGACTGCTGCCTCAATGGCTGAACAAACAGCATTCCAAATATGGGACACCTTACGTATCCATTATTATTTGCTCTTTGGTGGTAAGCTTTATGGTACTATGGACCTTTGCCGACTTGCTTATTATAGACGTTACCGTTTACGGTGCCGGACTGTTTTTAGAATATATCTCACTGATCCGCCTTCGCCTCATCGAGCCTGATACACTACGACCGTTTAAAATTCCACTCAACATCTTCGGACTTTGTGTGATGGTATTGCTGCCATTGATCACTTACGCCGTTGCATTGTCCGGCGCTTTAGTATCAACAGGAAAAGGTATTATTCCTGCTGTTTTTGCCGTTTGTGCCCTGCTAACTGCTGAGCTGGTTTGGTGGATCATCAAATGGACGAAATTGCAGCGGGGATAGAGACGCGATGCATCGCGTCTACGAAAAACATCAATCTATAAAACCGAAGCCGTTTCTTTGTAGTTATACTAATTGTAAAACAATTGACTATGAGATCGATATGGAAAGGTTCGATTGGCTTCGGACTGGTTAATATTCCCATTAAATTATATTCTGCTGTGCAAAGCAGTTCGCTTGAATTGGATATGCTCGACAGCCGCGACCATTCGCGCATCCGTTATCAGCGGGTAAATGAGAGCACCCACAAGGAAGTACCTTATGATAAGATCGTGAAAGGTTATAAACTGGACGATGACTACGTGATACTGGAAGACCGGGATTTTGAAGATGCCGCACCTGAAAAAAGTAAGGTGATCGAAATAGAAAGCTTTGTGAGTATATCGGAAGTTAATCCGATGTATTATGAAACCTCGTACTATACTGAACCTGATACCAAAAACAGCAAAGCCTATGCGCTTTTGATAGAAGCATTAAAGAAGACCGGTAAGGCAGGATTAGCGCGATTTGTTTTACGCAGTACAGAGAGTCTGTGCATAGTTCATCCGGTTGAGCATGTGCTGGTGGTAACACGTATTCGTTTTGCGCAAGAAATTCGCAGCACGGATGATCTGAATATCGACGATGATATCACAGTGGGTAAAAAAGAATTGGATATGGGTATTGCCCTTATCAAGCAATACGAAGAGAAATTCGATGTATCGAAATTTAAGGATGACTATCACGTAGAACTACTGAAAATAATTGAAGCCAAAGCAAAAGGCAAACGACCTACTATCAAAAAACTGAAACCACATAAGACTACCAATAACGATCTGTATGATCAATTAATGCAAAGTCTGAACGCACGGAAAGGAGCATGATATGGGGTTGGCGGAGTATATCAAAAAGCGGGTTTTTACTAAGACCACCGAACCCAAAGGCGGCAAAACCGATAGCAAACATTTGGTTTTTGTTGTTCAGCGGCACCACGCGACGCGCTTACATTATGATTTCAGGCTCGAACTGGATGGCGTGCTAAAAAGCTGGGCCGTGCCTAAAGGTCCATCAATGAACCCCGGCGATAAACGACTGGCTATGATGGTAGAAGATCACCCTTTTGATTACCGCAAGTTTCAGGGCATCATTCCTCAGGGAAACTACGGTGCTGGCGTGGTGATGATCTGGGATAAAGGGAATTATACATCATTAGAAGAAAACAGAAAAGATGATGTAAAGGCGTTGCGCGCCGGACTGAAAGCAGGTAACTTGAAATTCAAACTGAATGGGGAGAAACTAAAAGGCGAATTCGCACTTGTAAAACTGCACAGCGCCGAAGACAATTCATGGCTGTTGATCAAGCATAAAGATCAATTTGCCGTCACCAAAAAATATGATAGTGAAAGTTTGGTGCCTGCCGATGTGAAAAAGCTTGGCAATAATAAACATGGAGAGGTTGAAGCTTCATCAAAGCATGAGAAGATCAAACCAAAAGAAACTAAAGAGACAGAAGAAGCGGATACTGAGCCAGTGGGGGAGAAAGCCTATACACCCATGATGGCCAAACTGGAAGCCAAAGTTTTTGACGATCCGGACTGGATATATGAGAAAAAGCTGGATGGTTACCGGGCAATTGGATATACAGGAAAGAAAGCGAAACTAATCTCGCGCAATAACATCGATTTCAGTAAGGACTACAAAGATGTTATCGATGAGCTAAAAGTAATTGAACAAGACGCCATTCTGGATGGCGAACTGGTTATTGAAGACAAAGGGGGTACCAGCAAATTTCAGCATATACAAAACTATAAGAAAGACACAACTGTTGGGACGCTGAAATATTATGTGTTCGATCTGCTAAAGCTGAACGGACATGACCTGCGCGGTATGGAGTTAAGCAAGCGCAAGGAGTTACTCAAGGCGCTGATCGTCTCCCTAAAAAGTACGCGAATTATTTATAACCAGCATTTGGCCGGCAAAGGAACTGAGCTTTTCGCGAAGGCAAAAAAAGAAGGTTGGGAAGGTATTATCGGCAAGGACATGCATAGTACCTACGTAAGCGGCAAGCGGTCGGACAGGTGGCAAAAGTTTAAGCTACAAAGTTCGCAGGAGGCTATTATTTGCGGATTTACTGCGCCAACCGGTTCCAGGAAACATTTCGGAGCATTGGTGCTGGGTATTAATGAAGGGAATAAGATCAGGTACATCGGTAATTGCGGAACGGGTTTCAATGAAACGTCGATCCGTGAGTTGTATGCGAAGATGCATCCGTTGGAAACGGATCAGAAACCTTTTGATGAGAAAGTGCACCGGCGTACAAAAGTCACCTGGATAAAGCCGAAATTAGTGTGTGAAGTTTGGTACGCCGAATGGACCGCCGACGAACATTTGAGGCAGCCGGTTTATAAAGGATTGCGCATAGATAAAAACAAAGAAAACGTAGTGATGGAAACACCCAATAAACAAGTGGCCGATGAGGAAGTATTCACCTTTGGCCGCGACCAGGTTAAAGGAACGCATCTGAGCAAGGTTTTCTGGAAAGATGAGGGGATCACCAAAGGCGAGCTCATCCATTACTATAAGGATATGGCCGAATACATTGTGCCTTATCTGAAGGATAAACCTATTTCCATGCGCAGGCAGCCTAATGGTATTGGCGATGAGGGTTTTTTTCAGAAGGATGTGGATACCAGTCACCTGCCGTCCTACATACAAACGGAACCACTTTATTCTGAAAGTAACGATAAAAATATCAATTATATCATCGGCAAGAATGCCGCGACCTTGCTTTATATGGTGAACTTAGGCTGTATAGAGATCAACCCCTGGCTCAGTTCTTACAAAAAGCCGGAGAACCCTGATTTTGTGGTGATCGACATCGACCCGCATGATGTACCCTTTACTGAAGCGGTGGAAGTGGCCCTGAAAACGAAAGAAGTTTTCGACCGGATGAAGCTGGATGTATTTGTAAAAACATCAGGCTCAAAGGGACTGCATGTTTATTGTTACCTGGGCGCGAAGTATGACTATGACTTCACAAAAATGTTCGCCGAGTATACAGCAAATATTATTCATGACGAACTGCCGGACATCACCAGTGTAGAGCGCAATCCCGCGAAGCGGAGAAATAAAACTTATATCGATTTTCTGCAAAACCGCAGGGGGCAAACCATTGCCTGTCCATATTCCGTAAGGCCAAAACCTGGCGCAACAGTTTCAGCACCACTGCATTGGAGTGAGGTGAATAATAATCTCAAGCTGTCGGATTTTACGATTTATACTATGCCTGAGCGGATTAAGAATACCGACGATCCGTGGAAGGATCTGACAAAAAGTAAAGCTGATCTAAAAAAGGCGCTCGAATTGTTAAAGTCGTAACAATTAACCATAATATATTTATAATTAATATTATTTCAAAATAATAAAACTTAAGCAGTTGCTATATGTAGTTTAAATACAAACAATTAAAAAGGATTTACACTATGGCAACTACCAAAACAACAGGGCACCACGCAGAAATGGCCTCAGGCGTGACCGAATCAGCATTGAATGAATTGTTCATTGATGAGTTAAAAGATATTTACTGGGCCGAAAAGCATTTAACAACAGCTTTGCCAAAAATGGCCAAAGCTGCTACCAGTGAAGAACTGCGTTCTGCAATTCAAAATCATTTGGCTGAAACGGAAAACCATGTAAGCCGTTTAGAACGGGCTTTTGAATCGATAGGCGAAAAAGCTGTCGCTAAAAAATGTGAAGCGATGGCGGGCCTGATAAAAGAAGGCGACGAGATTGTTTCCGAGACTGAAAAAGGGAGCATCACCCGTGACGCAGGAATTATTTCGGCAGGACAGAAAATAGAGCATTACGAGATCGCCTCATATGGTACATTAAAAACACTGGCAGGCGTTTTAGGGTACGATGAAGCGGCCGAATTGCTTGATGCTACCTTGCAGGAAGAAAAGAATGCCGATGTTAAACTTACCGAAGTTGCTGAAAGCAGTATCAATCAGGCGGCAAGTAAAGAAAGGAAATAGTGTCAATGGTTATAAATTAAGGGCTGCCTCCATGGCAGCCTTTTTTTTGGATAAAAATTCATAGCTTTAATTGTGATCTTTAGCCAATGGACTTTTATCCCAAAGTATACCTGTACAGGCGCATAGTTAAGGCCAAGCTATTTATTGACGACAACTATGCCGATGCTATCGAGCTGGATCATATTGCCGATGAGGCTTTCTTCTCCAAATTCCATTTTATCCGGCTTTTCAAAAAGACGTACGGAAAAACACCCCACCAATATCTCACGTGTGTTAGGATTGAAAAATCGAAATTGCTTTTGAAAGAGGAAATACCGGTTTCAGGAGTATGTTATGCTGTCGGCTTTGATAGTGTTAGTTCGTTTACAGGATTGTTTAAACGGATGGTTGGACAAACACCGTCCGCCTATCAGCAGGGTTGCATCAGCAAGAAACTGGAAATAGAGACCGCTCCTCTGAAACACATCCCCAATTGCTTTGCCGAAATGAACGGCTGGACTAAAAAGAGCAATTTTCAAGAAGTCTGAACTATTCTGATCTCAGATATTTGAGTCAAATCAATCAGTAAAATTATGATCACCAGACTAAACCACGTGAGTATTTTCGTGCTCAACCAGGACAGCGCTTACGATTTTTATGTAAATAAACTGGGTTTTAAAGTACACACCGATGCGCCAATGGGTCCCGGAGCGCGCTGGCTCACTGTTACGCCACCGGAGCAGCCTGATCTAGAGATAGCTTTGATGGCCATAAGCGAAGGCATGATGTTTACCAAAGAGTCAGCAGGAGCAATGCGCAATCTTGTGGCGGGTGGAACATTCGGTTTTGGAGTATTTGAATGTAACGATCTGCTGGCTACTTATGAAGAATTAAAAGCTAAAGGCGTGGAGTTTACCAAGGCACCGACCCAGGAGTTTTATGGCTTCGAAGCTTTGTTCAAAGACGATTCGGGCAATTGGTTCTCACTTGGACAAAAAGGTAAATAAAAAAGCCGCGTTAAGCGGCTTTTTTGAAATTTATAGTGCTGTCGGTCGTCGCAGTAATCCTAAAATAATGGCGATGATCGCAATAACTAATAAAACGTGTATCAGCCCTGCGGCTGAATAAACAAATACGCCCAATGCCCATCCTATGATGAGAATTACGGCGATGATATACAATAATGAATTCATGGTAGATAGTTTTTAGTTAGATGATGTTTTTCATTATATATAAGTTGCCAAAACATGAAAATGTTTTGACTAAAACAGCAAAGCCGCCTCATGAAATAATATGTGGCAGCTTTTTAATAAACTGAAAACCAATGAGATTGAAATCTGTTATGCAGTCGCTCGGGTTTGAGTCGCAAGCTCCTTTGCAAACTCTTCTAGTTTAATTTTGCCTGAGATTTTGCCACCGGTTGCATCAAAATCTTTCCATAAAATGGCACTGCGTATCGCGGTTCCCATTTCAGTAAAGTTTCTGGCCAGTTCAGGCGACATACCGCTTTGCAGCATTCCGTTGTAAGACTGTTCATCGGTAAATTCAATCCATTTCAGGTCAGGTTTGCCAATAGCTGCTCCTAAAACTTTAACAATTTCATCAAATGTGCGGTCATCACTCACTGCATAGCGCACACCCTTCCCGGTAAATGAATTTTGCAATTCTTCTGCCACAATGCTTGCAATATCTGCCGGATGAGTCATCACCAAACGGGTTTGTGAATTATAGTTTGATCCCATAAATCCCTGGTTGATCATCGGGATATTGTTATAAAAGTTGGTGTAGAAAAAACCCGCACGTACATGTTTAATGGCGACTCCTTCTAATTTATTTAATTCGATCTCAGCATCATGCGCACCGGCGATTTGTCCTGTCCCGCCATCAATGTCGGCACCGATGCTGCTCAGGTTTACAATACGCTTAACGCCAGATTTTTTTATGGCCTCTGCATAGGTTTTGCCTGAGTCGCCGACGTACTTGCGATAGTTGCTTGCAGCGAAGTTTGGCGGAATCATGGTATATACCACATCTGCGCCTGAGAAAGTTTGCGCGAGAAAATCACCATCTGAGATTGATCCTATGGCTGCTTTAGCGCCTAATGCCTCTATCTCATTTACTTTATCAGGATTAGAGCTGATGATGGTCACCAGGTGACCCTTTGCTATCAGTTGTTCGGCTAGTGGTTTGCTGATGTTGCCCACTGAGCCTGTTACTATAATTTTCATGTTCTTTTTTATTTGATTTTTGTCGAGAACAAAGTTATATTTGTACTTACTTTTCTACAAGTACTTACCCTAAAGTATGTATCATGACACTGGTAAAAGAAAGCTCGACCATACAGGAAAACAAAAAATTTGCGCTTAGCGAATGCCCGGTAACTTATGTAATGGAAAAGATAGGCGGTTATTGGAAGCCTATTATTTTATATCACTTACTCACCGGTGACAAGCGATATAGCGAGCTGCGCAAAGCGATCCCGGCTATTACAGAGAAAATGCTGATCCAAAACCTAAAACAGCTGGAAACGGATAACCTGGTGATCAGGGAGGCAAAGGCGGTAGTACCGCCTTATGTGACTTATAGTCTGACTCCTGCAGGAAAGAAATTGCACCCGGTACTATTTGCGATGGCTAACTGGGCTATAGAGGATACCGGACTGCATGAAACCTATGCCAGCAAAGCCATGGAAGGTTTCCCGCAGCAAAGCTAATTTTAAGACTTACAGCCTTAACCATTTTTTACGTACGTCAAGTTGTTGTGCACTCGGCGACTCAACGCTGGTGATGCTATATTTCACCTGCGTCTTTTTAAGTAAAGTAACTGATATTGTAAGCGGTAAACCATCTCTCAGTACAGATACACTGATCTTATCCCCGGTTTTTTTACCATTCAACGCAGTACTCATATCGGTGATCTTGTTGTCATCGATAGCAGTAATTTCATCGCCAACATTCAGTCCGTCAATCCATGCTGCTGAATTACGGACTACATTGCTTACTGAAATCTTATTATTAGTCGAAGCGGTGATAACGCCCAGCGAAGGGTCATTATTCCCGGCAAATTCATCCTTTAGCTGATAACCTGCATAAGCCAGGTATTTACCATAATCGATATCGTCCAGTCCATTGATGTATTTTTTATAAAACTCATCCAGGTTTTTACCGCTGAATTTTTCCAGCGCAGCTTTAAACTCCATGTCGGTGTAGCCGCGTTTGTGGGTTTTATAATAGGTATCATACATGTACTTCATCACGTCATCCAGACATGATTTTCCGTGCGTGTCGTTGATGATCTCCAGGTCGAACATCAGCGCCATGATAGCGCCTTTACTGTAGTAGGAAATATTAGTATTTAACGAATTTTCATTCGGACGATAGTATTTTATCCACGCGTCATAGCTCGACTCAGAAAGTGTCTGTACCTTATTGCCTTCCTGATTTGATACATAATTAATGTCTCCGGCAAGTGCAGTTAGGTAAGTTTCCGGCGGATAGATACCAGTGCGATGCACAATCATGTTCTGGTAATAAGTAGTAAAGCCCTCAGCTATCCATAGGTCGGTAGTATAATTCTCGTTATCATAATCAAACGGGCCCAATGCAATTGGTCTCAGGCGTTTCACATTCCACAGGTGGAAATGCTCATGAGCAACCAAAGTCAGAAATCCGCGGTAACCTGCATCTGTAGCATAATTATCACGTGTCATGCCCAAAACGGTCGAGCTTAAATGCTCCAATCCTCCACCGCCTTTTGAAGTATTGTGGACGATAAATACATAACGTTTATTAGGGTCTTCACCAAAGATCGCAACTTCCTGTTCGATGATCCTCGGCATATCTTTCTTCAGCTTCTCTTTATCATAATTTCCTGCACCACACATCGCCACTTCATACTTTACACCTGCCACATCAAAGCCGAATACATCCTGTGTACCTACTTCTATTGGCGAATCAAATAAAACGTCATAATCAGGAGAATACAGGGTAAACGGATCATTCTTCACCATATCCAAACTGGTTGAAACGGTTGTCCAACCTTTGTAGGGAATAATGTGGATGGTCGACGGGTGATGCAGCATCCCTTCAGGATACATAAAAACACCGCTGCTTGACAAAAATGCATGTGAAACATCCACAAGGCTGGTGCGCACCGAAAGTTCGAATGCGTAGAGCTTATATTTTACTTTGACCGAAGAAACATTGACAGTTTGTATTTGCCAGATATTCTTGCGGACCTTTTTTGAATCGACCGGTTTCGCATTGGCTTCGACACTAAACGACTCTATATTCTTTGCAAATTCTCTTACCAGGTAGGAGCCTGGCGTCCATACCGGCATTTTCAGGTCGAGCGTATTTTGTTTTAGACCCGAAATGTTCATTTCTATTTCGGCATAGTGGGCCTGTGCCTCAGGAAAAGTAACTGTATAGGATATCTGGACGTTGTCGGCGGCTTTGCTGGTAGAATGGTTCATGACAAGCAATATTAAACAAAAAAGGGCTGTTACATGTGATAATTTCATCCGGGCAAGATATAAAAAATGCAGGTAATGATTTGTAACATCCATAATAAGGTATTGATAAACAGTATAGATGATTAAGAAAATAAAAAATGAAACACATTCTTTTTTATTTTTATAAAAGTTATTTTTGGAGTGGATGTCAAATTATAAAACCTGTTTGCTGATAGACGATAATTACATTGATAATTTTGTCACACGCAAAATATTAGAAAGCGGCGAGTTTGCAGAGAAGGTGATTGTGAGCCAATCAGCTCCCGATGCTATTAATTCTTTGCGTTCGGGAACAATAAAACCTGATGTGATATTTTTGGATATCCGTATGCCAATGATGGGCGGCTTTGAATTTTTGCAGGAGTATGATAAGCTGGATATTGAAAATAAGCAGTCCATAAAGATATTCATGTTGTCATCCTCGCTTGATCCAACCGATCTGAAAAAATCGACCAACAATAAATACATTACGTCGTTTATTCATAAGCCACTCACTCAAAAATCACTCGACGATATTTGTAAATGATCCTTGTTGCTGATAGCGGTTCATCAAAAACAGACTGGTTGCTTGCTGTACCTGAAAAGGAACCGTTGGAGTTTAAAACGGGCGGGTTAAATCCCTATTTCCTTACCGAAAAAGAAATGGTAAAGATACTGCAGGACCAGGGCGCTACTATGGTTGCCCACGGGGCAGATGTTACCGAAATATATTTCTTTGGCGCAGGCTGCTCAAGTCCTGACAGACACGAGATAGTGACCAATGCTTTAAGTCAGTTATTCCCGAAAGCTTATATCAGTGCCGATAGCGACCTGTTAGGCAGCGCATATGCTACATGTGGTCATGAGAAAGGCCTTTGCTGTGTGCTCGGAACAGGTTCCAATATTTCCTTTTTTGATGGCGAAGAAGTGCATTCCAGTAAGCACGGCCTGGGTTATGCTTTGGGTGATGAAGGTTCGGGAACCTGGTTTGGTAAAGCTCTGATCACAGACTTTCTGTATGGCAATATGCCCGCCGACATACATGTCCAGTTTGATGAGCAATATCACCTCACCAAAGAAAGCGTGATACGGGATGTGTATCAGAGACCAGCGGCCAATACATTTCTGGCCTCATTTTCAAAGTTTTTAAATACGATCCGTCAAACTGATTATTGCCAGGCCTTGCTGGAAAGGGGCTTCCAGGAATTTATCGATTCTGATATTAAGTCATTCCCTCAATATCATCGGTATAAATGCCACTTTGTTGGGTCAATTGCTTTTGTTTTTGCCGATGAACTACGTGCTCTCTGCGAAAAGAACGAGATTCACCTGGGCAAGATTATCCGCCAGCCAATTTTTGATCTGATGCAATTTATTGTAAGCAGGGAGGGGTAAATCTCGAGCCCTAAGTATAAAGTCTTAAGTTGATTAGGAAAGTGCTTTTTTCTTTCTTATATTTCTTACTGCTCCTACCAGTATCCAAATAATTCCCGCTATCGCAATCATACTTCCTGTTTTAGGTATATAATCGCCATGCAATGTATAAAAAGTCAGATCGGAATTAAGGTTGATATCCTGTTTGATGGCAGTGCGTGTCCACCATTTTGTTTGTTTCACTACATCTCCGCGTTGATTAATAAAAGCGGAGATACCTGTATTGGCTGACCTGCATACCCAACGGCGCGTTTCAATAGCACGCAGTTTGGCATAATCCATATGCTGATCCTTTCCTGAAGTGTTCTCCCACCAGCCATCATTGGTGATGACCGCAATAAACTGCGCCCCCTTATGAACTGACCCAGCCACCCACTCACCATAAATGGAATCGAAGCAAATAATTGGCGCAGCACCAATCCCACTTTGTGAATAAAATACGCCTGGTTCTTCTTGCCCGGCTATGCTGCCGGTTGCCCCGCCTAAGTGCTCAAATACCGGTTTCAGGAATGATAAAGTATTGCCAAAAGGCAGTGATTCTACCCCGGGTACTAGTTTTGATTTATGGTAAAACTGCACTTCTGATGAATTCTCAATGTTTATGGCAGCATTAAACTCATCATAAAACTCATTGCCCTGTGGATCAAGCGGACTGGCTGTTGCTGTTTTTCTTGAGTTGTAAAATTTCACATCCTCCGCGCCTGTAAGCACGTTTCCATTTGCATATTTATGCAGAAAACGCTGCACCTGCTCAAAATATGGACTGCTGCGAACAAGGTCTTCGTTTAAGCCGCGGGGATCATATATGGCTGTTTCGGGCCAGATGAAAAACTCTGTGTTTTTTTGCCCCAGCGAATCTGAAAGATGCGTTAAAATGGCGATCTGTTGAGTTGCCGGTATGCTTTCTATCTTTTCGTATGGATCAATATTTGGCTGAGCGACCACGATATTGGAAGGATTTTTTTGTTCCCGATAGTTATTATAGCGATGTAGTGACCATGCAATAGGCAGTGAGATCAGCAGTCCCAATGACAGAATCAAAGCAGACTTCTTTTTGATGTGATCAGATCGTTTAAGGCTTTGATAGATCAGGAAACCCAATATGTTGGCTATCAAAACCCATACTGTACCGCCGTAAACTCCTGTGTATTCATACCATTGTACCCATTTATGGCTCGTGGCAAATCCGTTGCCTAAGGTCATCCATGGGAAGTTGAGCTCCCAGGTTTGATGTAGATATTCGTAAGCTATCCAGAAAAATATAAATCCGATAAGTCCGATCTCGGGTCTGCTGACACGTCTTAAACGGTAATAAAGCCAGCATGCAGTCGACATCAACAATGGTCCCAATGAATAAGGAATAAGCGAGATGGGCAGTGCAATTACCGCGCCTATAGTTTTGATGGAGTTGTATACCCAATAGACACATAAAGTATTCCAGATGAAGAAACCTATGAAGGTGGTCCAGAATATCTTTTTACCCTTTTTGGTGTAGCTGCTTTTGATAAGGGTTTCGATAACGATGAGCATCGGTACCAAACCAATAAAAAGAAAGAATGAGGTATATGAAGTAGGCGGCCACGCGATCCAAAGTAATAAGCCGGAAAGGATAGATAGGAGGATGTTTTTTTTCATTTAATAGGATACTATTTTATTATTTCCCCGCAACACAAATCACAAACTCTCCTTTAGCCGGATGCGTCTCAAAATATTGTTTCACCTCTGCAATAGTGCCCCGTACAGTTTCCTCGAACATCTTGGTAAGCTCCCTCGAAACAGATACCTGCCTGTCGGCCCCAAAATAAGTAGCCATTTCGTCCAGCGTCTTTGCAAATCGATGAGGGGACTCATATAATATGATCGTACGCTCTTCTTCGGCCAATTGCTTATACCGTGTTTGACGTCCCTTCTTCAAAGGCAAAAATCCTTCAAAGCAAAAACGGTCAGTTGGAAAACCGGAGTTCACCAAAGCAGGGACAAAAGCGGTTGCTCCCGGTAAGCACTCTACTTCGAGTTCATGCTTTAATGCTTCGCGAACCAGGAAAAAACCCGGATCAGATATAGCAGGTGTACCGGCATCAGAAATTAATGCGATGTTTTTACCTTCTTTCAGAAACTTAACTATTTCCCCCGACGACTGGTGCTCATTATGCTGATGGTGCGCATAAACCTTCTTCTGAATATCAAAATGCTTTAGCAAAGGTGCCGACGTGCGGGTGTCCTCAGCCAGGATCAGGTCGACTTCTTTTAAAATACGTATGGCCCTGAAGGTTATATCTTCCAGGTTGCCGATGGGGGTAGGGACTAAGTAGAGTTTTCCGGACATCTTTAAGCAAATGCCATTGACTGACAGGAATCGTAATGATGCCAATCAATAACTTTTTGCACAAAGTATATAGTTAACGATGAGATTGCTCCATTACATCCGCAATGACATTCAAGTTTATATCTTTGCAAAAAAATAAAATAATGCTGCAAGTTAGTTATATCCGCGATAACAGAGAAAAAGTTTTAGAACGTTTGGCTGTGAAAAATTTCAAACAGCCTGAACTGGTTGATGAGATCATTCAGATCGATAACGATCGTCGTCAAACTCAAAACCGTTTGGACAATGTCTCCGCTGAAGCTAATTCCGCAGCAAAACAAATAGGTGAGCTGATGCGCAGCGGCAAAAAAGATGAAGCCGAAACCATCAAAGCAAAAACAGGAACCTGGAAAGAAGAAATAAAGACCTTAGGTGATTCATTAAATGCCTTAGAGAATGATCTTAACCAAAAACTGGTATTGCTGCCTAATTTACCGCATACATCCGTACCCAAAGGATTAACACCTGAGGACAATGAAGTTGTATTAGAGAATGGAGCGAAACCCAATCTGCCTGCCGATGCCCTGCCGCATTGGGAACTTGCAGCCAAATACAATCTGATCGACTTTGAACTAGGTGTTAAAATAACCGGAGCTGGTTTCCCGGTTTATAAAAATAAAGGAGCCAAACTACAAAGGGCACTGATCAATTACTTTATAGATGAGGCCGAGAAGGCCGGGTATAAGGAAGTGAGCGTGCCATTAATGGTGAATGAGGCCTCTGGTTTTGGCACATCGCAATTGCCTGATAAAGAAGGTCAGATGTATTTCGTAGGACTGGATAATTTATATCTTATTCCTACCGCTGAAGTGCCTATTACCAATTTATATCGTGACGTGATCCTGAAAGCTGATGAACTGCCAATAAGAAATTGTGGGCATACACCATGTTTTCGCCGGGAAGCAGGCTCTTATGGGGCGCATGTGCGCGGACTTAACCGTCTTCACCAGTTTGATAAGGTCGAGATAGTAACCATTGCTCATCCGGATGAATCTTATGATATATTAGAGCAGAAAAGCGCACATGTACAGGGCTTATTGCAGAAACTAGGCTTGCCTTATCGTGTATTGCGCCTGTGTGGTGGTGATATGGGTTTCGGCTCTGCCTTAACTTATGATATGGAAACCTGGAGTGCTGCACAGCAACGCTGGCTCGAAGTTTCATCTGTTTCTAACTTCGAAACTTTCCAGAGCAATCGCTTAAAACTCCGTTTCCGTAACGCTGAAGGTAAAATGCAATTGGCGCATACATTAAATGGAAGTGCGTTGGCTTTACCGCGTATTGTGGCAACTTTATTGGAAAACAATCAAACTGAAAAGGGTATAAAAATTCCTGAAGTACTTGTACCTTATACCAGGTTTGAGTGGATTGATTAAGTAAACAGCGGGCAATTATTTGTGCTCGCTTACATATTTATCAAATTGCTCCTTTAGTAAGGAGATTTCCTGTGCTAGTTTTTTATTGTTGTTATGCAGTTTTGATGCCACCACACTCAAGTGGAGCAGGTAGATCAATATAGCGAAGATAAAGCCGGTGAAAACCATGTTAGAGGCGAGGACTACGCCCGTGAGCCGGCTCAAAAGTTCCAGTCCTTCGGTCCAGAATGAAAATATCAACAGGAAAACCGTACATATAACCCACACTATGGCGTACTCCTCGCGCAGTTTGCCTTTGACAATAAGCCGGGCAATATACAGGACGAACAAAATGTTCACAATAATGGCGATGATCTGTATCCTTTGCATAATGATCAGGGTTTACGAATGAATGAAAAAAACATAGCCAGGCTCACTTTGATACAATAGTACAGTGACCCGAAGCTGCGGATTGAAGACTGCCCGCCGCGCCTTGCACTCATAATCACGGGCACCTCGGCTATTTTTAAGCCCGCTTTTGAGAATAGAACCAATGACTCAGGCTCGGGATATTCATCAGGGTAATTTGCTGCCGCAATCTTGATAGCTGCCTTGTCGAACAATCGGAAACCGGAAGTACTGTCATAAATATGCTTGCCGGTCATTACCCGGTTTACCCAGTGAAAATAACTGATGCCCAAACGGCGAAGGAATGATGATTGAAAGCCTTCCTTCTCTAAAAAGCGTGAACCGATAACAACATTAGCGCCCGATTCCATGTGATGGCCGATCAACTTTTCCAACTCCTTTGGCGGGTGTTGGCCATCGCCGTCTAATTGTATCGCTATATCGAAATCATTTTCTTTCGCATAGCGGATACCGGTTTGTACTGCACCACCTATTCCTAAATTCACCGGCAGATCTAGCACTGTAGCTTTATGCTTTTTCGCAACGGCAACGGTATTGTCTTTGGAGCAATCGTTGATGACCGCTACCTCCATCTGGTAGCCGCCGGGTAAGGTTGTCTGATGAAGCTCGTCTAAAACCGAAGGCAGCGAGGCTTCTTCATTATAGCATGGAATAACAATTAGAACTTTACCAGGCATCAAAGGTGCAGAATAGTTTAAGTGACTTAATTTATTGTGGTGAAATTAAAGGTTTTTTGGAAAATACAATCACTTATTAAATCAGTAAATTAGTCTTCAATTAAATAATGAATATTTGATGGATCATTTAACCAATACTTTTAAATCAATACTGAAAATTATTGGCAAAATATTATTCATAATTGGCTTTTTACTAAGCATATATCTTCTATTGTGGGGATTTTGGCCGCCACTTTTCTGTATTCTAATCACGCTTGCAGGCGCAGGTTTGGTTATGCTGAATAAAGACGCCGATACTGGACAATTGGGTGATACTGATACCCATTGGTTCACAAAAATCTGTAATGCAATAGCAGTATCTTTTAAAAAGACAGATGCGCAATCGATAGAAAAGGTTGTAAAAAATGTCTTTATTACCCTTGTCACTATTTTTGTATTGATTATTGTTGTATTCCTGTCGTTACAGGATTATTTCAAAAAAAGAGACACCATCAATAGCTGTAAAGAGATCACAATTGCGTTAGACCATTATAAAGAAAGTAAAAAAGTGTATCCCGGAAAAATATCTGAGTTAATTACCCAAAATCCTTTACTATCAAAAACCGATCAATGGGGCAATCCTTACCAATATCGTATTGAAAGAGACGGCGCTCATTTTATTTTGACTTCCGCAGGGCCGGATGGTAAATTCAATACCAGCGATGATCTGGTCTTTAAAAACTAGGAGTTTCAACTCAGCACTTCTTCCAGTATCTCATGCGAATGGATATTGCCAAAACTTTCGATGTGCAGGGCATAATACTCCAGTAGTTTTTGCACCAGGTATCTACGTTCATCGTTGCTAAATTTTAGCTGACCTATATGCTTAAAGCTGCATTGCAACAGGCTATAAAAATTCTGCGTATGCGGTGGCGATAAGTAACAAAATCCCTCCGGCTTGTATTTGCTAAATATGCCGTTCTTCATATCGAAATAATCAGCATTGATAGCCTGGTCGGGATAAAATCCGAGATATCGTGTTAATCGTGTCAAAAATAGCAGATGAAAATTGGCTAAGCCTTCGGTTTGATTATCCAGCCATTCTATCGCATTGAAGATAAAATCAAACAGGTTTTCTTCTGCCGATTGCTGCTTTACTGCCTTATACAAAACCTCGTTTAGAAATAGAACAATGCTGCTTTTGATAACGTCATACGGGACACTTTGCAAAACTGGTGAATTCCTCAATTCTGAAATACGCTGAACTTGTCCGGTGCTTTTATGATAAACTACCAGGTCGAGCAAATGCAATGGTTGCAGCATGTTCCGGCTGATCTTTGCCCTGGGCTTTTTTACACCGTTGATGATATAGGATTGCAGCCCGAATTTTTCGGTAAAGATCTGCACGATAACACTGCTCTCGCCATAATCGGTGGTTTTGAAAACGATGCCCCGGGTTTTATGCAGCATGATGAATAAGCGCTAATACTTTCGGGGTAAAGATCACCAGGCCTATGGTCAATGCGGCTATTGCGGCAATCAGCACTGCTCCTGCGGCCATGTCTTTAATCAGTCCGGCTTTTTTATTGTACTCCGGCGAAACCAGGTCGGTAAGAAATTCGATAGCCGTGTTGAACAACTCGGCAACCAACACCATGCCGATGCAAAAGATGATCCACAGCCACTGGTCGCTCGAAATATGCAAAGCATACCCGGCATAAACTGCAACCAGCGCGCATACCAAATGCACCCTGAAATTCAGCTGCGTAACAGCAGTGTGCCAGATACCATTGATCGCATAACCAAAGCCACGGATAAATTTGTTCATCGTTTCAAAAATAGCTTAAATACTTGCATAGTTATATTGCTTGGCGTAAGTTTAGGCAAACATGACCTGCATGATCAAAAAGTTTTCGTTGCTTATTCCAGTTTTATTCGCTTTTGTGGCATTTGCACATGCACAAGGAATAAGTCATGCGACAATTCCATTGGTTAAGGAAAATCCAAAGATCGATGCGTTACTGGATAAATTCGTAAAACTCGGCGACCCGGCGAGATCATGTTTTGTATTATATGCTGATCCGATCGGTGGCTTATACGGGTTAACGGTAAAGGGATTAAAAACCGACACCTCTGTATTGAACCTCAACGTATTTAAATACAAAGCACCATTCGGATATTTTAAGTACAAGAAATTCCTGGTTTTTGTAGTGAACACTTATGATCTCTTCAATTTCTTCGAGACAACGCCACATAAAAAAACATTCAAATACAGGCTAAATGCGACAGGTGGCGACAAATATTTTTGTTCCGCAGACTACAATTACCCCATCGGTCAGTTCGATAAAATGCCTTTCAGCGATCCGATACCGGCATCGACTATTAATGCGGGAGCTGTTACAGAAGACAAAAGGATTGATTCATTGTTGGATAAATACATTGGGTTAAATGATCCGGCAAAGTCGTGCTTTTTAATAAGTTCATACCTTGTAAACAAAGAGTATTCCATATCTCTTAGCGGGGCACGTACAGATACTACTATATTGAATATGAATGTGTTCTCTCAAAAAACCGCTCTTAGTTATTTCAGATACAAAGGTTATTTAGTGATCGTCAAGCTTTATGCGGATCCGTACCATTTTTTTAACACGCAAGGGACTTCAAAAAGGTTCCGGTTTGAATGGGATGAGCGGAAATCCGAAGACAAGGAGCTGAATCCGCTAGGGCAATCTTTCTGTTATAACAACTATTACAGGGATAAAAACGGTAATTTTAACTCGTCAGTCATATTTGATATGGTCCCGCAAAAGGGTCATTAAAAAACTCTGCCATGGATCTCAGAATAAAAGATAAAGTCGCAATAGTTTTGGCGGCAAGTAAAGGGTTGGGTAAGGCATCGGCCTTGGCCTTATCTGCCGAAGGTGCTAAGATTGTTATCAGTTCCCGCAACGCAGATGAACTAAGCAAAACTGCCGAAGAAATACAACAACAAACTGGCAATGAAGTAATCGCCATTGCGGCAGATGTCTCCGATGCGGAACAAATGAAGGCACTCATCAAAAAAACAGGCGATACTTTTGGCCGGATTGATATTCTGCTAAACAACGGTGGCGGCCCCCCATTCGACAAGTTTGAAACCTTTGATGACGAAACCTGGCAAAAGGCATTTGAGCTGACGATTCTCAGCTTTGCACGTAACAGTCGGGAGGTGTTGCCATACATGAAAAAAGCCGGCGGTGGCCGCATTATCAATATCATTAGCGGATCGGTAAAATCGGTGCTGAATAATGCTGTTCTGTCCACATCCATGCGGATGGGCGTAGTAGGCATGGCTAAATTAATGGCTGATGAATTTGGGCCATACAATATCACTGTAAATAATATTGCTCCTGGATTGATCCTGACTGAACGTATCAAAGAAACATTCCCCAAAGGCATGGATCCTGAACTGGCTGTGCTAGAGAAAACCAAAGCCATTCCGGTAGGTCGTATAGGTAAAACCGAGGAACTGGGCGCACTGGTAGCGTTTTTGGCTTCAGAACAAGCAGCTTATATCAGCGGTACAACTATACAGATTGATGGCGGTGGGAATAGGGGGATATTTTAAGTCTTAAGTCATTAGTCAAAAGTCACTCACATAGATTTGACAACTTTCAAAAAGTTGTCAAATCTTTATCTACGACTTCTTGTTCGGTCGCACCAATAGCACAATTAGCCAAACTATCGCCACAGCTTGCACCATCAACATACTGCCTGTAAGCAATTTTCCGCCGGGCCAATGCATTATTTTGAATAGCGTGCCGATGATCAGCAAGACAAAGCTTGCCAGAAACAAGGCGACCGGATAACGAAAATTGCCCATGATCAGCTTTATGGCGTTGCCTTTTGCTCTTTTTTGTAAAGATTGTAGAAATGTATGGTCGCGATCAGTGTACCAGCGCCTACCCCGCCTGAAAAGCCCTGAAGAAAATCACCGAATTTATATTCTCTTAACCATGGGGTAAAGGTGGTGACCAAAAACACGATCAAAGCCAATATGGTTGCCAGTAAAGCACGGATAAACTTAATTTTCATGACGGCAATTTAACTTTTTAATAGTAAAATTCCCTATTTTTGCAACCTCTAAAAATTGAGGTGGAACATATTGATGTACAAGGAATATAAGCAGTTAAATTTATCACAGATCGGTAAAGATGTTTTAGACTTCTGGAAGCAGAACAACATCTTCGAAAAAAGCATTGCCAGTCGACCGGAAAATAACCCTTACACCTTTTATGAGGGCCCACCGTCCGCAAATGGTATGCCGGGCATCCACCACGTAATGGCCCGTTCTATTAAGGATATTTTCTGCCGTTATAAAACTTTAAAAGGCTACCAGGTAAAACGTAAAGGCGGCTGGGATACACACGGTCTTCCTATCGAACTTGGCGTCGAAAAAACTTTGGGCATTACCAAAGAAGATATCGGCAAAAAGATATCTATCGAAGATTACAACGAAGCCTGCCGCAAGGAGGTGATGAAATATACGGACGTTTGGAACGACCTGACCGAGAAAATGGGTTATTGGGTTGACCTTAATGATCCGTACATCACTTATAAAAACGAGTACATCGAAACCCTTTGGTGGATACTGAAGGAGTTGTATAACAAAGACATGCTGTACAAGGGTTACACCGTACAGCCATATTCACCAAAATCAGGTACCGGTTTAAGCTCGCACGAGTTAAACCAGCCGGGTACTTATAAAATGGTGAAGGATACTACCATTGTTGCCCAGTTCCACCTAAAGAATGATCAACAACATCCGTTCATCAATACATTGTTTGAAAGCGCTGATGAGGATACCGTTATATTAGCCTGGACGACTACCCCATGGACGCTTCCGTCAAACTGCGCCCTTGCTGTAGGAGAGAAAATTAATTACGTTAAGGTCGGCACTTTTAACCCATATACTTATCAGCCGGTAAGTGTTGTTTTAGCTAAGGACCTGGTAAGCAAATACTTTAAAGCTGAAGGCGAAAATGCATCGTTTGAAGATTATAAAGGCGGCGATAAAGTAATTCCGTGGAGAGTTAAAGCTCAATTTAAAGGCTCTGACCTGCTTGATCTGCGTTATCACCAGTTGATGCCTTATGTAACCAATGCGGATTTAGAAAAAAATGCTTTCCGTGTAATCCCTGCTGATTTTGTGACCACCGAAGACGGCACAGGTATTGTACATACTGCTTCTGTATTTGGTGCGGATGACTTCCGGGCTTGTAAGGAGAACGGCGTTCCATCTGTATTAGTACTGGACGAGAGCGGCAAAGAAGTACCGCTGGTTGATAAGCAGGGCCGTTTTGTAAAAGAAGTGACCGACTATGCAGGCTTATACGTTAAGGAAGAATATTATACCAAAGAAGAACGCGAAGCCCCCGGCTTTAAAGCGACCGACGTAATGATCGCCATAAAGCTGAAGGAAGATAATAAAGCTTTTGACGTTCGTAAATATGAGCACAGCTACCCGCACTCATGGCGTACCGATGAGCCGATATTATACTATCCGCTGGATAGTTGGTTCATCCGCACCACTGCGGTAAAAGATAAACTGGTTGAACTGAATAAAACCATCAACTGGAAACCGGAATCGACCGGCACTGGCCGCTTTGGCAACTGGCTGGAAAACCTGGTGGATTGGAACCTCTCGCGTTCACGTTACTGGGGAACTCCGCTGCCTATCTGGCGTGAGGAAAACGGTAATGAAGAAAAATGTATCGGCTCTATCGCAGAAATGGAGCAGGAAATAGAGAAATCCATTGCTGCCGGCTTTATGCCGAAAAACTTTAAGTTAACGGACATGCACCGTCCTTTTGTTGATGATGTGATATTAACTTCAGCAGCAGGCAAAAGAATGGTGCGTGAAGCAGACCTGATCGACGTTTGGTTTGACTCAGGTGCTATGCCTTATGCACAATGGCATTTTCCGTTTGAGAATAAAGATCAATTTAAGAAATCCTACCCGGCTGATTTCATAGCGGAAGGCGTTGACCAAACACGCGGCTGGTTCTTTACCTTGCACGCCATAGCAGTAATGCTAAGCGAAACCAGCGACGAGATCAAAGCAGTGAATAAGGAAGTTGGCAACAAAGGCATTTCGTTTAAGAACGTTGTATCTAACGGTTTGGTGCTGGATAAAAACGGCAACAAAATGTCCAAACGTTTGGGCAATGCTGTCGATCCGTTCTCGACCATTGAACAATATGGCGCCGATACCGCACGCTGGTACATGATCAGCAACGCATCGCCGTGGGATAACCTGAAATTTAATATGGAGGGGCTGGATGAAGTTCGCAGGAAGTTCTTCGGTACACTTTACAATACTTATAACTTCTTCGCACTTTACGCTAATATTGATGGTTTCAACTACCGCGAGGCAGAGATCGAACTAAGCAAACGTCCTGAGATCGATCAGTGGATCATATCGTTATTGAATACCCTGAGCAAAGATGTTGATGAATTTTACGCTGATTTTGAGCCTACCAAAGCTGCCCGTGCTATCCAGGATTTTGTGGATGAGCACCTTAGTAACTGGTATGTTCGCTTAAGCCGCCGCCGTTTCTGGAAATCAGACGACTCTGAGGACAAGCTGTCTGCTTATCAAACTTTGTATACTTGTTTGGTTACCATCGCCAAACTGATGTCGCCTATTGCGCCATTCTTTGCCGATAAGTTATATACCGACCTGAATAAGGTGACCAAAAAGGAAAATTTCGAGTCAGTTCACCTGGCTGATTTCCCTGTTTATCATAAAGATTTGGTGAACAAAGCGCTGGAGGAAAGAATGCAGCTGGCGCAGGACATATCGTCATTGACGCTGTCATTGCGTAAAAAAGTTGGTATTGAAGTACGCCAACCGCTGAAAAGGACCTTGTTGCCTATTCTAAATAAAAATTTCAGGCACCAGGTAGAACAGGTGAAGGATCTGATCTTATCTGAAACCAACGTTAAGGACATCGAATACATAACCGACGCATCCGGTTTTATCAAAAAGAAAGTAAAGCCAAACTTTAAGGCTTTAGGCCCTAAGGTTGGTAAGGATATGAAAGCCGTGGCCGAAGCTATAACCAATATGAGCCAGGATGCGTTAAACAAATTTGAAGAAACGGGTACAGTCATATTCGAAATTCAAAATTCAAAATTCGAAATTGCACTTTCAGACGTCGAGATCATCGCAGAAGATGTCCCGGGATGGCAGGTTGCAAATTTGGGAAAACTAACCGTCGCTTTAGATGTTAACATCACCAACGAATTGAAACAAGAGGGCATCGCCCGTAATTTTATCAATCGTGTACAGAACCTGCGGAAGGAGAAAGGATTTGAAGTTACCGACAAGATAAACGTTCGCTACCGTACTGATTCACTTTTAATTAGCGAAGCTGTACAAAATAATTTATCTTATATTTGCGCCGAAATTTTAGCGGATACTGTAAACCCCGACAGTCAACAATCCGATGGTGACACCGTATTAATTGACGAAAACGAAATATTGATCTTTATAACAAGAATATAAATGAAACCAGAAACAGAAAAAACCAGGTACTCTGATGCAGAGCTGCAGGAATTTAAGGAATTGATATTGGACAAGCTTAGAATTGCAAAAGAGGAATTGAACTCACTGGCATCTTCATTAAGTACTCCAAACGCAAATGGTACTGATGACACTGCCGGTACTTATAAAACACTGGAAGACGGATCGGCTACGCTTGAGAAGGAATCTATCAATCAATTGGCTGCCCGTCAGAAAAAGTTCATAGAGCAATTAGAGGCTGCCCTTGTGCGTATTGAGAACAAAACCTATGGCATTTGCCGCGAAACTGGTAAACTGATCCAAAAAGAACGCTTGCGGGCTGTGCCTCATACGACTTTGAGCATGGAAGCCAAACTGAAGCAATATTAATGAAGGCTGCTTATACAAAACCCTTTCTAGTTGCTTTTCTTATCATTCTAGCCGACCAGGTCATCAAAATATGGGTTCGGCAGCATATGTATTTAGGGGAAGAGGTTCATTTCCTTGGCAGCCGGGGTATGCTTCATTATACCGAAAATAACGGTATGGCCTTCGGTATGGAGTTTGGTGGTGAGTTGGGTAAGCTGGCACTAACATTATTCAGAATAGGTGCTGTTGTAGGTATTGGATGGGGATTAGTCTACCTGATCAAACATAAATACCACCGCGGGCTGATCATGAATGTGGCCCTGATATTTGCCGGCGCGCTGGGTAATATCGTCGACTCTACCTTTTACGGCGTTCTTTATCATTACGCACCACTTTTTCATGGTCGTGTGGTAGATATGTTCTATTTCCCGTTGATTTCAGGTAATTTCCCTTCATGGGTACCAGTATGGGGCGGACAAGATTTTATATTTTTCCGACCAGTATTTAACCTTGCCGATGCATCTATTTCGGTTGGCGTTATCCTGATATTGATTTATCAGAAACACTACTTTAAACATCAGACACCTGAGGTAAGCACACCTAACAGTGAAGTAGTTGAAGAATGATTTAATGTGCAGATGTGTAAATATGCAGATGATAATATTGCTTGAAGAGTAGAAAATAAACTCAAATGAAATAAATTAAAGCCGCTTAATTGCGGCTTTTTTATTGGATTAATATTTTTTACAAAAATTATCAATCAGGCCTTTCTGAAAAATCCAAAAAACGCTCATGAAAGTCAATTTTAACCATTGATTAAAATTGAAAAAGAAGAAGTGCCCTGATGCTATCAAAAAAGGCGTTTGTGTTTTTCTGTGAATTTAAAAATACCGTGAAAACACGGGTTGCGGTTGAAAAGTTTAATGCGGTACTTTGTGATGCTTAGTCCTTATTACTACCCCTTAAAAAGGACAACTGTATAAAGTACGGTTGTCCTTTGATTTTTTATAGACCTCCTCAAAAAAACCTTTACCATTTTTAAATTAACTGTTGCGAATTAACCTTTAACTTCGTCTATAGTCAATATCTTAAATATTATAATAACTATGAAGAAATTATTAATCGTCGCAGTGCTCGGCTTATGCACCTACAGCGCCTTTGGACAGAATGTGGACCTGAGAAGAAAGATCGAAGTGACTGGAATCGCCGAAAAAGAAGTAACTCCTGACATTATTAATGTAACTATTTCGTTACAGGAGTATCTCGACGGAAAGAAAAAGACCACCATTAACCAATTGGAAAATCAGCTTGAAGATGCTGTAAAATCTGCCGGAATAGTGAAAGAAGATTTCACTATAAGCAATGTTTCCGCATGGAATAACACCCTGCAGAAAAAGAAGAATCCCGACTTTCTTGCAAGCAAACAGTACAGCATTCGCTTCCATGATCTGAACAAATTTAACGAGATATTGACCAAGGTTGACCCGAAGGGAATACAATCCACATATGTGGAAAGTTACGACTATTCTAAGATGCCGCAATTGAAGCAAGAGCTTAAAATTCAGGCACTTTTATCGGCAAAAGAAAAAGCTACCTACCTGCTAAACAGTATTAATGAAAAGGTTGGCAGGCCCATAAATATAACGGAATCTGACAATAGCAGCTTCCCTTCACCACGGCCAATGTACATGGCTAAACAATACGCAGCCAATGCTGCTGCTACTGATTCGGACATCGATATTAAGCCTATAAAACTAAGTTTCCAGGTACAAGTAATATTCGAAATTGCGCAATAATAAATTCTAAAATATTATTGCAACTTTCATCAGGCCCTTCCGTAAAAAGATTTGGAAGGGCCTGCTTTTTTAACGACCCATCAGCCAATTTGCTTCTTACTGATTGACAGATACTTGACAATATAGAAACTAGATATTAACTTTAAATATCCGTAAAAAATTGAGCATGATACATTTTAGGACCGAAAGAGTCCTGCTAGTCGCCCCTAACATTTTTTCTGTACAGCTTTTGGCAAAGAACAAGCAAATAAAGCATGTCACAGAAGTTGACCGTGTATTTCCGGCCATTTATGAGCTTGCTCCTCATTTAATCATATTTGATTACGATTATATGAACAAGGACATGGAAAAAATATTGCGCCGCATCCGCACCAACGCTTATTATAATAAGATCAAGATATGTTGCTTTAAAAGCACGGCTAACCGCAAAATAGACGACTTTCTGAGGGTTTTGGGAGTAAATCATGTGATCTATAAAAACGAACTGTACAGCACTGCCAAGGAATCCGTGAATCATGTAAAGTCGGTATTGGATCCCTCTGTTACCAGTCTGTTGATAAGCGCTTCTTTCTGATTTGTGTTTTGTACCTGTCTGTCGCTGCGATATGTTTTGCATCATGCAGAAAGCTTTAATATGCTCATGCTTACACGTTGATCAGGTGTAAATATTATTAATACACTCACAATTTACTTCCGATCGCTCACTCATTTACCATACCACATCTGAGCATATAAATTCGTAAATCCAACTCTTTCTTTCAACCCAAACCTTTTTGTCCGCTAAACAGAAACATTCCTGAATGTCTATTAGTTATTAGTTAAATAATTCTATTTACTATGAAAAAAATATATTTACTAATACTGGCAGGGATAGGTGTGTTTGCCAGCTGTAAAAAAGACAATTCTGTGAAAATGAACAACCCAATGGGCAACAAGAAGCTTGACACCCTGCAGGGTTCGATCACCAAAGACATGACACTCGACCCCTCTAAAAATTATTTTCTCAAAGGACAAGTGTCTGTAAAAAACAATGCCACACTTACTATTCCAGCGGGGATCACTGTTTATGCGCAGGCAAATGCAGAACGGTCAGCAAAGAGCGTTCTGATGATCACACAGGGTTCCAAATTAAATATTAACGGGTCGGTCGATAATCCGGTTGTATTCACGTCTGCGGCAGCAACAAAGGCTCCCGGTGACTGGGGAGCGATCATTTTATTAGGTAAAGCACCGGCCAACGTTGGTGTGGGGCATGTGGCAGGTTTACCTATTACTGCTGATACTCAATATGGCGGTCAAATGGCGAACGACAACTCGGGGAGAATCACCTATCTCAGGATAGAGTACACCGGCGGCATCAATCCGCCTGCCGAAGATGAATGGGCTGTAGACAAAGCAAGTGGTCTTGTTATGGCTGGAGTGGGCACGGGCACCAAAATAGATAATGTGATGGTGAAATATTCAAACGACGACAGCTTTCAGTTTGTTGGTGGTACAGTAAATGCTACCCATCTCATTAGTTATAATTGTGGTGATGATGATTTTGATTTCGATCTGGGGTATGAAGGTCATCTTCAATTCCTGGTTGGATACCGTACGCACGCATCATCACAGACATTAAGGGCCAATGGTTTCGAAAGCTATAACGATTCTGTTCCAACCAGCAATACGCCTTACACCCGTCCGGTTGTTTCAAACATGACCATTATTGGTCCCCAGGGGATAGATGCTACCAAAACAAATATTAACCAGGGCGTATACATGCGTAAAGGCACACGGCTGGCGCTAAGGAATTCCATTGTGGCCGAATACTCAGAAGGCGCGTTTATGGTTTGTCCGCGAACACGTCCGCTTATTCTTAACGACGACAATGCCGAATTCAGAAGCAACCTGGTGGAAGCTGATACTCTTGCCCGCACATTTTGCTTTGACCAGGATGTAAAAGGTGTTTTTGCCGATCCGGTACTTACAGCATTTGAAACCAACGCGGTCAACAAAAACGTAGTTATTGCAACATCAGCCGATATGAAATTGATGGGAATGTATAGCAGCACCGGAGCACCTGATCTGCGTCCCGCAAACGACTCTCCGGCTCTAACAGGAGCTGATTTTACAGGGACAGATTTCTCAGATGCATTTTTTACCCAGGTCAGTTACCGTGGTGCACTAAGTGATAACTGGGCAGCACAAAGCAACTGGGCGGATTGGCGATGAGAGCTCCTAATTATTTTCCAGCCTGTTCGAGTGTTTGTACTTGAGCAGGCTGGAAAATACGTATGAATCGCTTAATGTTTCTTTGTTCCGGCAAATAATTTTTCACCTGCGTTTACAGCAATTTGAAGGTGGTTCTCTTCAGGTGGTTTGGGACATGCATAGCCACCGCTAAAAGCACAATATGGGTTATAGGATTTGTTAAAATCGATCTCTATTTCATTGCTCTTAAAGTCACCATCACGTAAATCAATATAACGCCCGCCACCGTAGGTTTCAGTGCCATTGGTTTCATCAGTAAATGGCAGGAATAAGTAGTCTTTGTATTGCGGCATAGCAGATAAAGCAATGTTACGGTATACAGTCAATTGCATCGGTTGCCCCTTGAGTGTGAACTTCAATATCGCATACCGTACGTACTGGCGACCAGTTCCGACGAAAACAGGCATGATAAAGCTCTGTTCATTCGACAACAATTCTTCTTTTGCGGTAACTCTGTAAGTGCTGTCGGCATCATAAAAGCGCAGGTATTGCAGATCGTCTTTCTTTAAAGGCGAACTCGCATCGCTCAGGAAATCGTCCATATATTTTTTCTGCCATTCGGCGACCTGGGCCTTATGGCCCTGCCCGGAACTGTGCAGGCTGAGCACCAGTAATACAATCAGCAAGGCGCCGGAGCTTATTTTAGATATAAGGTTTATGTTCATGGTGCAATATATTTATTATCCATTAAAAGAAAGTTGTCGCACTAGCTCGCAAGAGCCAACATAATATTTATCTTTTAATAATGAGTAAAGGATATAGGTAAAATACATAGTTTAAGGCAATAAAAAAAGCCTGATATTTCTATCAGG